>Ga0310810_10000059_pt1 | contig 128437 bp, 120 predicted proteins | sample NCmetagenome_FD_207641 | JGI IMG/M metagenome (GOLD analysis project Ga0310810, IMG submission 207641) | Soil microbial communities from experimental microcosm in Duke University, North Carolina, United States - NC | ecosystem: Engineered > Artificial ecosystem > Soil microcosm > Unclassified... | reverse complement strand
CGGGAGGAAAGCTGTAACGGCGGATATTTGGGTGGCGCGATTACGCTTCGGACGTTCGACGGGAGCCGACGCCAGAGAGAGTGGTAAAAGTCGGGGGGAAGCAGAAATTGGAGGTCTGGCGATTCCATTAAAGGGTTAGACTCTCATGAAAGGGCACGAGTTGGAAAAACTTTCTGAGGCCAAGCCCAGATTGGTGCCGAAGAAGGGACTCGAACCCCCACACCCTTGCGGGTACATGGACCTGAACCATGCGCGTCTGCCAATTCCGCCACTTCGGCTAAAGTGACTGGATAGCGTCGATGCTATCTTTTTGGAAGGACTCCGTTAATATTCTACAGACGCGTCGTCTGGTGTCAAACGAGGCGCGCGGTAAGCATTCCGGACAGGAGCTACTCCGATGTCTTCCCCCAACGACAAGAAAGTCCTGCCGCTAACTCATGACGTGAATTCTCAGTCAATGACGCCAACCGTGACGCGGCGTCTACGCGCCCTGACTCACGATTTGAGCAACTCGCTGGAAACCATAGTGCAAGCCAACTACCTCGTCCGACAGACGCCACTTCAAGAAGACGCTCGCCAATGGATGGAGATGACAGAAAAAGCGGCCGAGACCGCAGCGCAGATCAACCGTGAGATCCGAGAGCTGTTACGGCCGCTGAAATAAAGAGCTGCGAGCTTCGCGCTCGGCGCTTTGTGCTACGAGCTTCGCACCGCGCCCGTTGAGCTTGAGTTGCGAAGGCGTGGTACAAGTCACGCGTCGAAGGAGATGTTGTGTTAGCTCTCCAGCTTTGCATTCATCGTGATCTTGGCGTTCAGGACTTTGGAGACGGGGCAGCCGGTCTCAGCGGCTTCCGCGTACTTTTGAAAAGTGGCTGCGTCCGCGCCGGGAACTCGGCCCGACACGTCGATGTGGCTGGCAGTAATCGTCCATCCTGAATCGAGTTTCTCCATCGTAAGCGTGACCGTAGTATTCAAGCTCTCAGGAGTGAGATTGGCTCCCCCCAACTGCGCCGAAAGCGCCATGGTGAAGCAGCCAGCATGCGCTGCAGCAATTAGTTCCTCAGGATTTGTGCCGGGAGTGTTTTCAAAGCGAGTGGTGAAGGAATAGGGCGTATTTGACAGCACGCCGCTGGGAGCGGAGATCGAACCCTTGCCGTCCTTGAGCCCACCTTTCCATACTGCACTGGCCTTACGTTGCATTGCGTTCTCCTTATGAATTCATCGTTTGACTGCTAGACAATATTGTAGAGGGTAAATCGTTTGCGCGTGCTGGCACGCACTGAAGGAAGGAATGGGTCAGCGAGGAATGCTCAGTAGAAATCTGAGCAGCTGAGATAAAAGCCACACTGTTTACAGACCATTTTGCAGCGGTGTCCGTAGAGTTCGGCGGAACAGTTGGGACAGAAATTGGATGCGCTGCTCTCAGACCGTGCTGATGTGTTTGCATCGGCGGAATGGCGCCCATGCTCCCTAGTCGCATGATTAGTTGTTGTCTTCTGAGGCATGCGTCCTATTTTTCAATCACGGGCAGGTTGCTGCTGAACGAGTGAGCAACGATCATCCAGACGCCCAGACGCCGCCACGCGCGCATGTACTTGCCCCGGTCAAGAACCGATGTATGGTTCGAACGCAAGATCGAACATGTATAGCGCCCTAGTTCGATCGCCAAATCGCTGGCATGTTCAACACGAGTCGTCTCCATGCGCAATTCGCCGTATCCATCCTCGCCATAACTACGCATTAAGTGTTCGATGCCTTTGCGGCCCACGACCGGCTCTCGATTGGGCGCGTGCAGAATGGCTTCGGGAGCAAACATCGCGGCTACCTGGTCGTAGTTGCCGGTATTGAAGGCAGTGCAGTAATCGAGAGTGAGGCTGCGAATGGAAGATTCAACATCTGCAAAAGGATTTGGACTGGGAACAGAATTGTACGGCCGATACATCTACATCCTCCGGGGGAAGGACTTCCAAACGAAACTTGCGCTGGCCGGATCAGCACTCGTTTGGGAAGGCTATTGTAGCGCAGATTTTTCACGGCGGATCGATGTTTTAAAGGGGCCTTTTATGCGGAGATTTTGTTTATTGGGCCGGAAACGCCCGCCCAGTAAGGGTTTTCAGCCCCGTCATTTCGAGGTTTTCAGGTCATCGAGCTCGTCCAGAGAACGCGGCCAGTCTTCGCGCAGTAGACGCGAGAGGGCGCGATCCGCGAGAAGGCGTCCTTCGGTCTGACAGGTCGGGCAATAGTTTGTTTCGTTCGCGGCATAACGGATTCGCTGGATTTTGGTTCCACAGCGAGGGCAAGGCTGCTTGTATTTTCCGTGAACGGCCATCTCCGGGCGGAAGGCCGTTACTTTTTCAGGGAACTTGCTGCCCGTTTGTTGGCGGAGAATTTCTGTCCAGCGAGTAAGTTCGGAGCGAGTGGCGTTATACAGGCGTTCGATTTCTTCAGGCTGGAGTTTTTGCGTGAGCTTGATGGGCGAGAGTTTGGACTGGAAGAGGATTTCGTCGGAGTAGGCGTTGCCGATGCCGCTGAATAGTCGCGGGTCGGTGAGTGAGCGCTTCAGGGTGTGATTAGCAGATTGAAGGATGTCCGCGAAACGTTCGACTGGGATTTTGAAGATATTTTCGCCGCCGGGATCGAGCGCGCGAAGCGCCGATTCTCCTTGAAGGAGATGCAGAGATGCCCGCCGTTGCGAACCCGCTTCCGTAAGTGAAAGAGTGCCATGAGTGAACTCGAAAGTGGCGAGGACCTTGGATTTCAAGCTAGGGGACTTGGCAGGTTTCGGTTTTCCCTCTTTCCAGTGAAGGCGGCCAGCAATCATTAGGTGAAGAACGAGCCAGAGTTCGTCTTCGAGGCCGAAACAGATACGTTTACCCAAGCGTCGCAGTTGGACGACTTTTCTGCCTTCAGCCGTGTGAAGTGGCGGGGCGGCGGTGCGCAGAAGAGAAGGGCCGTTGATTTGAATCCGCTGAAGAGTTTGCCCAACGACTCGGGATTCGAGGGCCTCGATGTAAACGACAATATCGGGCAGTTCCGGCACCTATAAATGCTAACAGTGGTCGCAGGAAATCTCGAAAACTAGATGGCGCTCGATTTTTCAGTCGTCCGTACGGGACTGATTCGTGCTGTAGCCCATAACCCAGCGCTGAAGCGCTGGGCTATTTTCGGGCGTCCCGTTGGGACGAGGGATCAACGGTTCGGTTGATGCATGGAAGGTCTGATGCTGCGGCTGCATACGATGGTATGAGCGATGAAGTAGTACGCGCGAGATCCCTCGACTCGCTCGAGAAAACGCGAGTCTTCGGGATGACGTTTTCAAGAACACCCCTTCGGATGGCACTTTCAAGAACACGCCGTCAAGAACACGCCGTCTGATGACACCTTCAAGAAGATTCAGTTTAGCTACGGCTAGCTCCATCAGACGTTGGCGATCACCTGATCTGGAGTTCGGGAAGTAACTTGAGCATTGTTCATCGACTTCGGCTGCCAGACGCAGCAAGGCTCTTCGGCGAACATATCGCCGGTGAGAGCATAGGACCGAGCGCGAGACCCTCCGCAAACTTCGCGAAATTCACAGACTCCACACTTGCCGTTGAGGTTCGCGGTGTCGCGCAATCCAACAAACAAGGGTGAGTGGCGATAGATTTCGGTGAGAGATTGATTGCGGACATTTCCCGCGGAAACAGGAAGAAATCCGCTGGGGAAAACTTCACCGAGGTGAGAGACGAAGACGAACCCTTTGCCATCGTTGATTCCGCGAGGAGCGCGGCCGATTCCGTCGGGCGTTGAAGTGCCAAGCATGGGAGGTAGGTTCCGGTTGCCTTTGCGCTTTTCTTCCGTGCGGCGCTGAAGCAGAAAGCGGCGATAGTGCTGGGCTTCGGTGCTCTTAATGTCGAATCCAACCCGCAGAGAGGTTTGGTAAAGTCTTTCGAAGACCTGTTCGAATTCCTCGGCGGAAATCAAATCAATCGACGAGCCTCGTCCTGTGGGCACAAGGAAGAAAACACTCCAGAGCACAATGTCCAATGTCTCGAGAAGGGCGATCATCGAGTCGAGGTATTGAAGGTTGTGTCGCGTGATTGTCGTGTTGATCTGAACCGGCAGTCCAATCTCGCGGGCCCAGCGTACGGCGTTCAGAGTCCAGTCGTAGGATCCTGCGACGCGTCGGAACTTATCGTGTATCTCAGCTGTGGGACCGTCGAGGCTAATGGCGAGCCTGGCCAGGCCGCTCTCTTTGAGCCGGATGATTGCTTCCCGTGTGAGTAACGGTGTGGCGCTCGGGGTGAGAGAGATCCGAACGCTGTGGTCGGAAGCGTACTGGACCAGTTCAAAAATGTCGGGGCGCTTGAGAGGGTCTCCGCCAGTGAGCACGAAGACGGGAGCCGCCAGTTCGGCGACTTCGTCGATGAGTCGTTTGGCTTCAACGGTCGAGAGTTCCAGCGCGCTGCGGACGGGCTGGGCACAAGCGCGGCAGTGGACGCAGGCTAGATCGCAAGCTTGCGTCGTTTCCCAGATCACAATGAAAGGGCGCTCGTCGAAGTCCAGCGCCGGCATCGATTTCGCCTCAGTTCTTTCCATGCATACAGCCTGACAGATGACCGCACACCTGCATGTGACCTATGTCACACAGAGAAAAAGGCCCGCACCAGAGCGCGGGCCACATGCGAACAGGCTTAGTAATCAGTGGTGGACGAGCTCTTCTTCGTAAGCACGGACTTCCCACTCTCCTTCGGCGACGAAGCCGCGTTTGTCGTAGGAATGTCCGGTTACTAATCCAAGAACGAACCAACCTAGGACCACTGCGCCGAGGGCAAAGATGCTGTCCCCGAGCACGCGCATCCAGCGCAGCCCGTTCATGCCCGATGAATGCATGAACTCCGCCGAACGGGCATACCAGGTGCCGTATTCAACGGAGGCCCAAGCCTGCATTAATCCGATGGGCAGAGTGCTGAGCAGGACCATAAGCGCCAGGCCGATGTTGATCGCCCAGAAGGCCAAAGCCAGTGGCCCGTTCTTCCAAGCCTTGCCGGGACGCAGAGCTCGCAGGCAGAACAGCATGAGGCCGAGCCCAAGCATGCCGTAAACGCCGAACAGAGCGGTGTGTCCGTGGACAGGAGTCGTGTTTAAACCCTGCGTGTAGTAGAGCGAGACCGGGGGATTGATCAGGAAGCCGAACAGCCCTGCTCCCACGAAATTCCAGAACGCAACCGCAACGAAAAAGTAGATGGGCCACTTGTAAGCGGCGACCCAGAGACTTTGTTCGCGAGCACGTGAGAGGCGGATGTTCTCCCAGGCTTCGAAGCCGACGAGAACGAGTGGTACGACTTCGAGGGCGCTGAACACACTGCCCAAAGCGAGCACAATGTTTGGAGTTCCCGCGAAGTAGAGGTGATGGAATGTACCGATGATCCCGCCGGAGAGGAATACAACGGTTGAGAACAAAACGGCGCGGGTTGCAGTTGCGACAGAGAGTAGTTTTAGACGAGTCAGCAGGAATGCGATCACCACGGTGGCGAATACTTCGAAGAATCCTTCGACCCAGAGGTGAACTACCCACCAACGCCAATATTCGGCAGTCACGATGTGGCTGCGCTGTCCGTACATTAGACCAGCCGCATAAAAGAGTGGGATGGCAATACTGGAGATCAGGAACATCACAAGCAAGGAATGGCTTTGATCGCGGCGAGCGAGCGCCGGACGCAAGGCACGCCACATGAGCCACAGCCAGAAGCAGAGTCCGCCGAAAAGCAGGATCTGCCAGAGACGGCCAAGGTCCACATATTCGTAACCTTGGGTGCCAAGCCAGAACCAGAGATTGCCGAGCTTGTGCTGAATGCTCATCCATTCTCCGGCGAGTGAGCCGACGACGACAAAGATGAGAGCGCCGAAGAGGACGTTGACGCCGAGGCGCTGACCTTTCGGTTCAATGCCGCTGACGGCCGGAGCGACGTAGAGTCCCGTCGCTAGCCAGGAAGTGGCAATCCAGAAAATGCCAATTTGCAGATGCCAGGTTCGAGTCACGCTGTACGGAAGCCATCTGTCGAGTGGAATTCCGTAGAAGCCGGAGCCTTCCACGCCGTAGTGTGCCGTGATGGCACCCAAAGCGACTTGCACAACCCAAAGCGCGGCAACAACGAAGAAATACTTCACTGTGGCGCGTTGCGATGGAGTTGGGCTGAGGCCGAGCAATGGGTCTGACTTTGGAAGCAGCTCTTCTGCCACAGTGCGAGGCTGTGAGGCGAAGTACCAGACCATGCCTCCGACGCCTGCGAGCAGCAGGAAGAAACTGATGATGCTCCAGACGATCGTTCCGCTGGTGGGACGATTGGAGACGAGCGGTTCATGCGGCCAGTTCTGCGTGTAACTCACGTTCATGCCAGGGCGGTTCGTGGACGCGGCCCAAGCTGTCCACCAGAAGAAAGAGCTCATTTCGCGGAGCTTGGTCGGATCACTCAGTGCATTTTTCTGAATGGCGTATTCATTGCGGCCACGAGAGAAGACGTCGGCATAGTGTCCAGCAAGTTCTTCGAATGCTGCGGCGCGCACCGGATCGATGGTGATCTTTCCGGTGGCAGCGTCATAGGTATTGGTGCGCATAATTTGCTGGAGGCGAGCCTGCAGGGCTGCTTGCTGCTCAACTCCCAGCGCGGAGTAATTCGATGCGCCGATCTCGCTAGCCCAGCGGTTCAGGATGAACTCGGACTCGCGATGCAGCCAATCGGCAGACCAATCGGGAGCGATATAGGAGCCGTGCCCCCAGATGGTGCCGACCTCCTGACCGCCTATCGATTGCCACGCGTTCTGTCCGTTCATGATGGCAGTGCCGTCGAACAAAGTACGACCGTCAGTCGTGACTACGGAGGAAGGTATCGGAGGGGCATTGTTCATGACCTTTATGCCGACTCCACCGAGAACAGCGAAAGACACAATGAGTACGAGTCCCAGAGCGATCCAGAGTTTCCTATAAGACATCGTCGATCCTTTCTTTAAAGGCTGATTCATATCGTGGTGCGATAGGCCTGAGACGGCTGCAGTTTAGTCTCTTCAGTGCCGCTTTTCCATCTCGGTTGCTCGCGGAAATAAAATGTTGTTCTCCAAGTGAATATGCTGGTGTAAGTCGGCCTCGAGTTCAGCCAGGCCTTTGTAGAGTGTCTGATAAGTTACGCAGGCGTCTGCTGGCGGGGTGTAATCCCGACTGGCCTTTCGCATCACGCGTAATGCATCGCCGGCGGAGTCATGCTCGTGTTCCATCATGCTCACGGGGTTCTGGATAGTTCCGAATGGGGGTGGTAAGACGGGCTCGTGCGCAATGATAGCCTCTTCCATGCGGATCACGTAGGGGAATAGGACCATCTCTTCCTTCATGAGGTGTGTCGTAAGTTCCTGTGCAAGGGATTGGAATGTGGAGTGGATCTCAATCAGTTCGGGATGATTCGCACCATGCTTGGCAGCGACTTTATCCATTAAGGGCGAGATCCGGGCGATTTCCGAGCGAGTGTATTTGTGGTGTGTGGCGTTGATATGAGCGATGAGTTCGCTCAACGGTTCTGTCGTCCACGTGCGATTGCTATCTATTTTCTGTGCGCTGAGCGCCGCTGATTCGAGCGCATCCAAAACGTCATCCATCGAAACGTTAGCCGCTCGGCAGGCGTCGCTTAGCGGCCGATTGCCACCGCAGCAGTAGTCCAGTCCAAATTGCTCGAAAACTCGCGGCGCGGTCGACGACTCGAGAGCAAGTTCTCTAACGGTTTTTTCAGCTGTTGCGTTCATTTCCATCCTCCCTTGCACTGCTAGTCGAGCCGCGAGTGATTCGAAGATATGGGGCGGGAAGGATGGCGACGATGACTTTTGTCACGGTAGGTGCAGGAGGAGGGAAAAACAATCAGGAGGAAGGACTTACGCCGAGCTACTCAGCCGAAGCGAGTTCCGCTTCCAAAGCTTTCAAGTCGGGAATGATGAAGGTGCGGCCGTCCATTTTGAGGAGACCTTCGGCCTGGAGGCGTGACAGGTTGCGCGAGACGAGTTCGCGCACGGTGCCGATCTGGGCGGCTAGTTCCTGGTTGCTGATGGGCAGAGTAAAGGTGAGGCCCTCGGGGAGCTTTTTACCTTCTTTCTGTGCCAGGCGGACGAGATAAAGAGCAAGCCGATGACGGACCGTGGTGAATGAGAGTTCTTCGATGATTCCCACGAGGCGCCGGAGGCGCGCTCCGACTACCCGAAGCACCTTGAGCGCGACTTGAGGGTGAGAAAGACAGAGCGCCTGGAAATCCTGTTTGCTCACGAAGAGCAGGGTGGCGTCTCCCACTGCAGCCACCGAGGCAGGATAGTTTCCGCCGTCGAAGACAGGGAGTTCCGCTACCGAGCTGCCAGGGCCATCGATGCTGAGAACCTGTTCGCGTCCGTTGATGGATGTTTTGAAGATGCGGATTTGTCCGGATTGAACAACGTACAAACCGGAACAAGGTTCGCCCTCGTTGAAAACAATCTCCGCGTTGCCGAAGTGCCGGGGGACGGCGTGATTAGCCAGGAATGAGAGTTCGTTTTCCGCCAGGCCGGAAAAGATTGGAACCTTGGCCAGGATTTCGCGATGCGAGACCGGTTCGGACACGCCGGTATTGTAATTGACCCGTATTGCGCTGAACGTGACCATTCCATGACAAGGACCTGACGATTGATTCCGTATAATGAGACCTCTTTCATGGCTTCGAAATTGGACCAAATCATCGCGGCGACCCGTGTCCGTGTAGCGGAAACGAAGCAACGCGTCGCATTGTCGGAGTTGGAGAGGGACGCTGAAAAGCATGTGCCCCGCGGGTTTCGTCGTGCGCTGGAACAGGACGCTCGAAGCGGCATCGCGATCATCGCAGAACTAAAGAAGGCTTCGCCATCGAAAGGACTGATTCGAGCCGAATTCGATCCGAGTCTTTTGGCTAGGGAACTGGAGAGAGCGGGAGCAACCGCGCTTTCGGTGCTGACGGATGAAAAATTCTTCCAGGGGTCGAACGAGAATCTTCGCAAGGCGTCCGAAGCGACCAACGTACCCTGCCTGAGGAAGGACTTTATCGTTGAGGAGTATCAGTTGATCGAAGCGCGAGCGTTTCGGGCCGATGCAGTTTTACTCATTGTGGCCGCTTTGGACCAGCCAACGTTAGTTCACTTAGCGAAGCGAGCGAGTGGTTTGGATCTTGATGTTCTGTGTGAGGCCCACGACGAAGAGGAGTTGTCACGCGCTCTGGATGCAGGATGCAATCTGGTGGGCGTAAATTCGCGGGACCTGAAAACGTTCCAAGTGAACATCGAAACCGCGATTGGTCTGGCGGAAAGAATTCCGCAAGGTGTTGTGGCAGTTGCCGAGAGTGGAATCGATTCGGGATCGGATGTTGCTCGGCTTCGCCAAGCAGGTTATGACGCTTTTTTGATCGGCGAGTCATTGATGAGGGCCGAGTCGCCCGGGAATGCGTTGCGAGAACTGTTGGAGAGCGCAAGCAAGCACGACAAGTTGCTAACGTCTAAGCGCTGACGTGATTCGATGACATGGATCAAGATTTGCGGGATCACGAATCTGCAGGATGCCAAGCTAGCTGTGGAGGCTGGCGCGGACGCGCTGGGATTTGTGTTTTATGAAAAAAGTCCGCGAAAGGTGAGTCGTGAAGCCGCACGAGAGATCGTGTCCGAACTACCCGAGAAAATAGAGAAGGTCGGAGTTTTCGTGGCACCGCCTTTGGACTTGGCTGATCTCTACAACTCTGTGCGATTGACAGCGGTCCAGCAACACCTTGGCTTCGGTGATCCAACCGGCGTCTCGAAGGAAACCGCGGTCGGATTGGGTAGTTTCTGGAAGCCACCGAAGTTCATCACGTCGCTGCGGATGGGACTGGTATCGGAGGGCGATACTTTGCAGGGGCTGATTCGCAGCTTTGAGCATTGGGGAGAGGGCATGTCAGAAGAAGCAAAATCGCATATGCCTAGCGGCCTCTTCGATACGTTCCTACTCGACTCTGGGACAAAGACAGAAGTTGGAGGGACTGGTAAGACGTTCGATTGGAAGAGAGCTGCTCTGCTCGTTGAAACAATGAAAAAAAATGTGAAGGTCGTGGTTGCGGGCGGACTTAGCCCGGAAAACGTGGGCGAAGCCATTCGTACTTTGCATCCATGGGGTGTGGATGTGGCGTCGGGAACAGAAGCAATACCAGGAAAGAAAGATCCTGCAAAAGTACGGGCATTCGTCGACGCGGTAAAAGCAGCGGACGGGGCCGCATAGTTATGGCTACGGCGAGAGTACATGTGAAGAGTAATCCCGGCCGCTTCGGCGCGTATGGAGGACGGTACGTGCCCGAGACGCTGATGGCGGCGCTCGAAGAACTCGAGAAAGCATACGAAAAGGCGAAGAAAGACAAGAAATTCCAGGCGCGGCTGGCGGATCTGTTGCGGAACTTTGCGGGTCGCCCGACGCCGTTATTTTGTGCGAAACGGCTCACGGAAAAATTGGGCGGCGCGAAAATTTATCTCAAGCGCGAGGATCTGCTTCACACGGGCGCACACAAGATCAATAACTGTATCGGGCAGGCGCTGCTGGCGGAACGAATGGGAAAGCGGCGCATTATTGCTGAAACAGGCGCCGGACAACATGGAGTCGCGACAGCAACGGTCTGCGCATTACTCGGCTTCGAGTGTGTCGTCTATATGGGCACGGAAGACATGCGGCGGCAGGAATTAAATGTTTTCCGGATGCGGTTGCTGGGAGCAGAAGTTCGCGGAGTCGACTCGGGTTCGCGCACTCTGAAAGATGCCATCAATGAAGCGATGCGCGATTGGGTCACAAATGTGCGCACCACACATTATCTGCTCGGAAGTGTGCTTGGGGCGCATCCCTACCCGACGATGGTTCGTGACTTCCATCGCGTGATTGGACGCGAGGCACGAGCGCAGATTTTGAAAGTAGAAGGAAGACTGCCAACTACCGTAATCGCGTGTGTCGGCGGCGGGTCGAACTCGATCGGCATTTTTTTCGAGTTCATTAAGGATAAGAAGGTGCGGTTGATCGGCGTGGAGGCGGGTGGACGCGGGGAAACTCTGGGCGATCACGCGGCAAGGTTTCGAGGCGGAAGTCCGGGCGTCTTGCAGGGAACGTATTCCTACGTATTACAAGACGCTGCCGGACAGATTGCACTGACACACTCGGTCTCGGCGGGATTGGACTATCCTTCGATCGGACCGGAACATGCCTGGCTGAAGGACACGGGTCGTGCGGAGTACGTGCCTGCATCGGATGCAGAGGCGCTTGAGGCGACGACCGTGCTCGCTCGAACCGAAGGGATCATCCCGGCACTGGAATCGGCGCATGCGGTCGCGGAGACGATCAAACGCGCTCCGAAGATGAAGAAGTCAGAGATTCTCGTGGTGAATGTGTCGGGCCGCGGCGATAAGGATGTGGGAATCTTACGTGAGAACCTGAGTCTAGGATGATTTTCAATTTGCAATTTTTAATTGTTGGTTGAACTCGAGTGTCCGTTACGAGCTCATTCCAATCGGCAATTGGCAGTCGCAAATCGACAATTCCTGATGCCATTTCATTTTCAAGCTAAACCATCGCTGGTCGCGTACGTGACGTGTGGCGATCCCGACCTTGCCACGACACGAGAGGTTATCTTCGCCTTAATTGAGGCGGGTGCGGCGGTGATTGAATTGGGCGTTCCATTCAGCGATCCGCTCGCGGACGGGCCTGTGATCCAAAGGGCGAGTGAGCGCGCGTTGAAAGCTGGAACGACTCTCGAAAACGTTTTGAAGTTGGCGGCGGAGATCCGGGTGGAGGCGCAATCGACCGGACTCATCATTTTTTCGTATCTGAATCCAATTTTGAGGATGGGTTTGGAAAAATTCTGTAAAGTTGCGCGGCACGCGGGGATTGACGGCGTGCTGGTCACAGATCTGCCGGTCGAAGAGGCAGCTATGTATCTGCGCGAAATGAAGAAGAACGATCTGGCACCGATCTTTTTAACCGCGCCTACCAGCACCGATGAGCGCCTGAAGAAGATAGCTCAAGTTTCCAGCGGCTTTGTGTATGCCGTGTCGCGAACGGGGGTTACCGGAGCGCAGAGGCAGCTTCCGGAAGATTCGCAGAAACTTGTGAAGCGGATCAGGCGTTTTACGAAGCTGCCGATCGCAGTGGGGTTTGGGATTTCCGACGCTGAACAATTTCGCGCCGTTGGGAAGTATGGGGATGCTGCCGTGATCGGAAGCGCTATCGTGCAGGTGATTGAACGCAACAAGCGGAATGAGGCGAGAGCGGTGAAGGAGTTCATCGGCAAGCTCGTAATCCGGAATGAGTAGTGTAAGTTCAGGGTTAAACGAACAACGGATACAATTGGGTGCCTGCTGGGGGCAGCGGCTCGGCCAATGGATATCGGAGACTGGCGGCAGAAAATCGATGAACTCGACAGAAAGCTGGTCGACCTGTTGAATGAACGCGCGCGAGCTGCGCGCGAGATTGGTCGTCTCAAGCGAGAAACGAGTATGCCGATTTATGAGCCGGATCGCGAGCGCGTCGTGTTGTCGCAGGTGCAGGAAGTTAATCGAGGGCCACTGGAACATCGGCACTTGATGCAGATTTATGAGCGCATCCTGGATGTGATGCGGAATATTCAGAAGGAAGAAATCGTAGCCGACAAGCCGGTGACTTCCGATACAGAGTTTGAGCCAAAAGATTGAAAAGCAGCAGTTAGCATTCAGCATTCAGCAGTCAGCATTCAGTCATAGGGGCATGGGGAAAAGCCCGAAGACTGAGGGTTAAGTTTCAAAGCCGCTAGGGGCTGCGAACTTTTGTCAGCTGAATGCTGAGCGCTGTGTGCTGAAGGCTAGTTCTTATGATCGTTGCAATGCAGGATTCTGCAAGTGAAGACCAGATTCAGCAGGTGATCGATCACCTGGTGCGCCTGGGATTCGAAGTCCATCGTTCAACAGGCGCGCGGCAAACTGTGCTCGGCGCCGTCGGCGCGAATGTTGACTTCGATATCCGAAATCTTGAAGTTCTCCCCGGGGTGCAGGAAGCGCACCGCATCAGTTCTCCCTACAAGCTGGCGGGACGGAGCTTTCGTCCAGAGGGCACCGTCATTCACCTGCCGAAAGGCATTGAGCTGGGTGGGCCGGAAGTCATCGTGATCGCAGGCCCGTGCTCGGTGGAGTCGAAGGAGCAGCTGTTTACGACAGCAGAGGGGATTGCAAAGGCTGGAGCCCGCGGTTTAAGAGGCGGGGCATTCAAGCCGCGATCTTCGCCATACAGCTTCCAGGGAATGGGGGAAGACGGCCTGAAGCTGCTGCGGGAAGCTGGAGAAAAGTTCGGACTGATCGTGGTGAGCGAAGTCATGGAGATCTCTCAGATTCCGCTCATGACGCCCTACGTGGATGTTTTCCAGGTCGGTGCGCGCAACATGCAAAATTTCAATTTGCTGCGCGAGTTGGGAAAAGTGCGAAAGCCTGTGCTGTTAAAACGCGGAATTTCGGCGACCTTCGAAGAGTTGCTACTCTCCGCGGAGTACATCATGGCGGGCGGGAATTATGACGTGGCATTGTGCGAGCGCGGCATCCGCACCTTTGAAACGTACACGCGCAATACGATGGACATCTCTGCGATTCCGATCATTCACAAGCTATCGCATTTGCCGATGACGGCGGATCCCTCGCACGGAACCGGGCGGAGAGACAAAGTTGCACCGATGGCGCGAGCTTCGGTGGCAGCTGGCGCTGACGCGTTGCTGATCGAAGTGCATTGCACTCCCGACAAGGCGCTTTCCGATGGCGCGCAGTCTCTTTATCCCGACCAGTTCGCGAAGCTCATGGACGAACTGCGGATCATCGCTCCGGCCGTCGGTAGAAAGATTCGATAGGAATCGCGTACGTCTGTCCTTCTATTCATTCAAAAACATGGCGATCCGCCAAATCACGATCATTGGAACGGGCCTGATTGGAGGTTCGTTAGGCCTCGCGTTAAAAAAGCGCAAGTTTGGCGGCCAGATTGTGGGTTGCGATCGGGTCCCCGTGCTCGAGCGAGCGCGCGAAGTTGGCGCAATCGATAACGGGTTCCCAAACGCCGCCGATGCCGTGCGTGGCAGTCAGGTGGTAGTTCTGGCGACGCCCGTGATCGCGATCATCGATTTCATCGAACGATTGGGGCCGGCACTCTCGGCGCGCGCCTTGCTGACGGATGTTGGCAGCACGAAGCTGGGAATTGTTTCCGCTGCCCAGAAAGCGATGAAGAAAACGGCAACAAAGCAGTTTCTGGCTGGACATCCGATGGCGGGCAAAGAACAGGCTGGAGTGGAGTTCGCGGACGCTGATCTATTTAATGGCGCTGCCTGGTTCTTTACTCCGCTTCCGAATCAGGACATTTACTCGGGGTTGAGTGGAGAGTTCGTGGATTGGGTGGAGAGGATTGGGGCGCGCGTCGCAAGTTTAGATGCGGCTGACCACGATCGATATTGTGCATGGATCAGCCACCTGCCGCAGATGATTTCGACCGCTTTGGCGGCATCGCTGGTAGAAGAGTTTGGCGAGGAAGCACCGCTGCTCGAGAGTGGCGGGCGCGCTCTCCGCGAGATGACGAGAATTTCCGCGAGTCCGTATTCGATGTGGCGCGATATCGCGATCACGAACAAGGCGAATCTCAGCGATGCCTTGCTGAAACTGGAGCAGCGCTTGGCTCATATCCGGGAGAACCTGGATTCGCGTGAGCTCGCGATGGAGTTCGAGCACGCCCACCAGTTGCGCAAAGGATTTCCATCCAGAAAGACGCCGGCTGCAAAGACGAAAGGCAAGAAGGGCTGACGGCGACTCCTTAACGAACGAAATGAATCAGAAGTAGTTTACGAATGTCGCGAGTTTGCGCAGCGAACTTGCTGCCCCGTAGAATCACATTGCTATGAATAAAGTTGTCGCCAGTGCGGATGAAGCCATTCGCGACGTATTTGACGGTGCCACGATCATGGTCGGGGGTTTTGGGCTATGCGGCATGCCCGAGAACCTCATCCGGGCGCTGCATCGCAAAGGGACAAAGAATCTCACCACCATCAGCAACAATGCGGGAGTTGATGGGCAGGGGATGGGCCTGTTGCTGGCGAATGGGCAGATTTCGCGGCACATCGGAACGTACGTTGGCGAAAATAAATTGCTGGAACAGATGGTCATTAATAAGCAGATCGATCTGCAACTGATTCCGCAAGGAACTTTCTCAGAAAGGATGCGCGCCGGGGGAGCCGGGATCGCGGCTTTCTACACGCCGACCGGGTACGGAACGGTCGTTGCCGAGGGAAAAGAGACCCGCGAATTCGATGGCCGACAATTTGTGCTAGAGCATGCCCTGAAAGCCGACTTCGCTTTCGTGAAAGCGTGGAAAGGTGACAAGTGGGGGAATCTTGTCTATCGCAAGACGGCGCGAAATTTCAATCCGATGATGGCGACGGCGGCGAAGGTGACGATTGCGGAGGTGGAAGAACTGGTGGAGGTAGGAGATCTCGAGCCGGACATGGTGCACACTCCATCCATTTTTGTGAAACGAATCTTCAAAGGCGAATTGTTTGAGCGCCGGATTGAGAAAAGAACCGTGAGAAAGGCAGTAGTTAGGAGCTCGTAGCTGGTTGCTAGTGTGATTCCATATGGCCACTGTACCGAAAGCCGGAAAAGATATCGAGAAGCGGGAACGGATTGTGAAGCGGATCGCGCAGGAGTTGCGCGACGGTTTCTACGTGAACCTGGGAATTGGCATGCCGACATTGGTAGCGAATTGTGTGCCACCAGGAATGGACGTAATCCTGCAAAGCGAAAACGGGATGCTGGGGATTGGGCCGTATCCGGTGGAAGGTACGGAAGACGCCGATCTCATCAATGCTGGCAAAGAAACGGTGAGCGAGATTCCGGGAACGTGCTACTTCTCGAGCGCTGACTCGTTTGGAATGATCCGCGGCGGACACGTGGACTTGAGCGTGTTGGGGGCGATGGAAGTCGACCAGGAAGGGAATATTGCGAACTGGATGATTCCCGGAAAAATGGTGAAGGGAATGGGCGGCGCCATGGACCTAGTCGCGGGTGCGCGGCGGGTGATTGTCGCCATGGAGCACACGAATCGCGATGGCCAACCGAAGATCCTCAAGAAGTGCACATTGCCCCTGACGGGAGTTAAAGTTGTGGATACGATCGTTACAGAGATGGCCTACATCAGAGTGACGTCGGCCGGGCTGGTGCTCGAAGAAGTTGCGCCTGGTTTGACGGTGGATGATGTGCAACGTGCTACGGAGGCAAGCTTGATTGTGAGTCCCAATTTAAAAACGATGGCAGCCTAGCTCTCTGCGCTCGGGGCCAGAGTGCTGCAGCAGTCCGACCCCCTCGGAGCGCTCGCGTATCTCTACGCGAATTTCAAAACTCAGGACAAGTTCACTTCATGTAAGTATCGGCAGAAGCTCGAAAGACTTTAGGTGCCCTAGTGCGGCGTGGCAGATAGTTAGATCCGAAATGGTGCACTGAGCAGCCTGCTCGATAAGAGCACAAGCGCTTTCACAAGCTCAAGCACACCTTGTACCGCGATGCCAACGAGGCGAAAGGGCAGGAGCAGCAGCCAGAAAATCGGGTAGAGGAATAGCGCAAGCAGAGCCAGAGGCCAGCACATCACGAAGAGAATGCACCAGAGAAGAAACGAAAGCATAGGTGGCCTCCAGGTCGTCATCCCACTTAATTGTACGTATTTCTGACGGTAGAAGTTCCCAATCAGATCGAGCGCTCAGGGCTTAAGTGTTTGGTCAGGAAAGCCAAAGTTCGCTTACTTGCGTCTTGCCAAGCTTCACCAGTAAAGCCGTGTCCTGCTTGAGGATAGATTTTCATCTCGTACGGGATATCGCGGCATTGGAGTTCTTTTTCGAGATCGTACGCTTCCGAGACAGGCACGACGGGATCACTCTCGCCGTGCAGGATGAGCACTGGACAAAGCCGGCGCATGAAGAATTTCATTTCCCGCGGCAAGCCTCCGAAGAACTCGACAACAGCTTTAATCCTTGTGTCGACGGAGGCCACGGATAGCGCGAGATAGGCGCCCAACGAAAAGCCCAGGAGCCCGACTCGTTCTTTGTCGACCTCAGGTTGCTGGCAGACGAATCCGACGGTGTCCCAAACAGTTTTTCCCCAGGCCGGGAAGTTGCGAAAGATGGTTTGCTTGTCGCCGGCGTATTGCGTGCCGGTGCGCTCGAAATAATGGGGGACGAAGATCGCAAATCCGTAGCCAGCCAAATCACGGGCGGGATCGGACATGGAAGCGTGACTGCCTCCGGAGCCATGTAACCCGATGATTGCCGGAAAGGATCCGGAACTATCGGGGAGGTGGCAGTCGATGGTAATCGGCTTGCCGCCTGCGTGCAGGACCAATTCTCTTGTCTGGATTGGAAGCATTTGCCCGCAGGTCAGCTGGAAGTTTCCTTCAACTTCTGAAGAGAGTCTTCATAGGGGGCGCGGGCGATGCCACGCTCCGTGATGATCGCGGCCACGTATTTGGCAGGCGTCACGTCGAACGCAGGATTCTCAACGCTCACGCCATCAGGAACCATTTGCTTTCCGGCGATATGCGTTACTTCTTTTCCATTCCGTTCTTCGATTGGAATCCTGGAGCCATCGGGAGTGGCAAGATCGATAGTTGAAAATGGAGCTGCCACATAGAAAGGAATTTCGTGCTCGCGGGCAAGAACCGCGACCGTGTACGTGCCGATCTTGTTGGCGACGTCTCCATTGGCCGCAATGCGATCGGCTCCCACGACGATGGCGCCAATCTTTCCTTTCTTCATCATTGCGCCGGCCATGTTGTCTGAAATCACGGTAGTTGGAATGCCGTCTTTCATCAATTCCCATGCAGTGAGGCGGGAGCCTTGCAGGAAGGGGCGAGTCTCGTCGGCATAAACGTGGATTTTTTTCCCCTGTTCGACGGCCGCGCGGATCACTCCTAAAGCGGTGCCGTATCCGGCAGTAGCAAGCGCGCCAGCATTGCAATGTGTGAGCACTCCGCCGGAAGAAGGCATAAGAGTTGCGCCGTGACGACCCATCGCCTGATTAGCGGCGATGTCTTCCGCATGCATGCGCTTCGCTTCTTCGATCAAGACTTCCTTGATCTGAGGTATGGGACGCATGCGCACGTGCTCGAACTTGTCGGACATACGCTGAATCGCCCAGAAGAGATTTACTGCAGTGGGGCGCGTTTTGCCGATGAGATCCGCAACCCGATCGAAGTCTTTCTTCAGATCGGCACCATTCTCCGCTTTGGAATTCTTTATTCCAAGCGCGATACCCATTGCAGCAGACACTCCGATGGCGGGGGCGCCGCGAACTACCATGTTGCGGATCACGTCGGCGACCTGTTCGGCGGTCGTGCAGTTCACGTAAGTTTCTTCGGTGGGCAGCTTCGTCTGATCGATGAAGCGTACGCCGGAATCGGTCCATTCAAGAGTCTGAATCATGTGAAAGTGCTTAGCCTTTAGCCGTTAGTATTTAGCGAACAACTGCGAAAGGCGAACGGCTAAATGCTAAGTCCCGATAGCTACGTGTTCCGCTCGAACATCGTTAGCAGTGAAAATTGTGACGAAAGGCGCGGGCGCGGCAGCTTTTTCAACGCCAGGGCGACCTTTCGCTTCCTCGCGCTCGACCAAACACATCACACCGATCACTTCGAAACCAAATTCGCGTGCAGCCTCGATTGCCTGGATGGTTGAACTCCCGGTCGTGCACACATCGTCGACGATGACAACTGGAGCGCCGCTCTCACGGAATCCTTCGATGCGCTGCCCGGTTCCGTGTTGCTTTTCCGCCTTGCGAACGAGAAAGCCGTGGATCGAGCCGCTCGTGACCGACACCGCCGTGACGATCGGATCGGCGCCCATCGTAAGTCCACCGAGAGCCTGAGGCTGCCATCCTCGGTCACGCATTTCTTCCAGGAAAACCTCGCCTGTTAACTGAGAGCCGCGTGCATCGAGAGTCGTCGTGCGGCAATCGATGTAATAGTCGCTGGTTCCCCCAGACGAGAGTTTGAACTCGCCAAGCTTGAATGACTTGGTCGCGAGCAGTTGCAACAGTTCATGGCGAGACGAAGACATGAATTTTTTAAGATATCACGGCGCGCAGGCTGACAAGTCGCTCAATGAGTAAGGACGTCCAAGTGACGGAAGCCGCCTGTGGCAAAACCAACCAGGATCATGATCGCGCTGTTGTACGAGGCATGCACCACGAATGAAGCACCAACCGATCCGCGTAACGCTCTGACGGTTCCGAGAACCATTCCCACAATGCAAATGAGAAGCAGGGAAGCCCAGGAATAGGCATATTGCGATCCGTGAATGAGCGCGAACGTAATCGCGGTAACAAAAATGCCTGTGTAGATGCCTGCGTTCCTGGCGGAGGCACCGTCGTTAAAACGGCGTGCGAAAAGTTCCACCCGGCGCACAATGACGGGATAAAGAAATCCACGGAAAAACAATTCTTCCATCAATGGCCCAAACGAAATGCTGAACACACCGATGATGGCCAGGCTCAACGGCTTGCGCAGCAAATCCTGGAACGGAGTTTCCTCGGGGAATGGGAGGAATCGCGCGATTAGAAGAAACACGATTTGCATGGCGATTCCACCAAGAATGTAGGGCCAGAATTTTCTAGGAAAGTTCCATCCGATGGATTGCCAGAAGCGGGGCTGATGTCTTTCATAGACGACCAGCACATACATATAAGCGAGTAGTCCAGCGTAAACGACCATCTGAGCGACCAAAAGGAGCTCAGGTCTGGCCGCAAGGTGCTCACTTCGTTGCTGGAGCGTGGACCCGTGAGCGGCGAATAGAAGGATGGTGGCTGAAGCAAATATGCCAGCGATGCCTAACAGGAGGATTCGCAGGACATCCCAACCGGTCCACGCCGGGTTTTCTGCCGTTTGCGGAGGAAGTGCAATAGGTTGAACCACCGGTTCCGCAACTGTCGGTGCAGTCGGCTCAACGATCGGATTGTGTGGTGAGGACACGAGTGAGGACTATGACTCAGTTTGCATTCGACGTTGAAGAAAAGCAAATCAGGTTGAGATTGGGGGCTCCGCTGGCTTTTCCGAGGGAATGCGATTCTGGGCGGTACGATGGCCATTTCCATTCGTCGGCTGGAAGAAGTGAGCTAAGGCTTGTCCCGTATAAGATTTCTTGATGCGTGCGATCTGTTCGGGCGGACCTTGCGCCACGAGTCGACCGCCATCTTCGCCACCCTCAGGACCCAGGTCGATAATCCAATCCGCATTGCGAATGACATCAAGATTGTGCTCGATGATGATGACCGTGTTGCCGAGATCGGTGAGCCGGTGCAGGACGTCGAGCAGCTTTCTCACGTCGTCGAAGTGCAGCCCGGTAGTTGGTTCGTCCAGCAGGTAGAGAGTTTTCCCGGTTTGCCGCTTGCTAAGTTCGCGAGCAAGTTTGATACGCTGCGCTTCGCCTCCGGATAGCGTGACGGCGGATTGCCCCAAATGAATGTAGCCGAGGCCGACGTCTACCAAGGTCTGAAGCTTCTGTTTGACCTGGGGGATGTTTTCGAGAATTTGTAACGCGTCAGAAACCGGTGTTTCTAACAGGTCGGCAATCGAAGCGCCGTTGTACTTCACCGCCAAGGTTTCCTGGTTATATCTTCGTCCGCCGCAAACTTCGCAGAGCACATAGACGTCGGGAAGAAAGTTCATCTCAATCCGTCGCTGCCCCTCGCCTTGGCATGCTTCACAACGTCCGCCGGCGACATTGAACGAGAAACGCCCTGGCTTATATCCGCGTTCGCGTGATTCGGGAAGCATCGCGTAGAGGTCGCGAATCTGCGCAAAAATGCCGGTATACGTCGCGGGGTTCGAGCGCGGAGTCCGCCCGATGGGCGACTGATCGATACGAATCACTTTGTCGATCTGTTCCGCTCCGGAAATAGTTTTGTGTGCACCGGGCTCTTCGCGGGAACGGTAAAGCTGGCGTGCGAGCGCGCGATACAAGATGTCATTCACCAGTGTTGACTTACCAGAGCCGGAGACGCCCGTAACCACAGTCATGACTCCAAGCGGGAAGGCAATGTCGAGGTTTTTTAGGTTGTTTTCTCGCGCTCCAAGGATCGTGATTGCTTTCCCATTCGTCGGACGGCGCTCGGGCAACATGGCGATCTGGTTTCGCCCGGAGATGTAGGCGCCTGTGAGTGACTCGGGTGATCCCATGATTTCTTCGGGTGTCCCACTGGCGACCAGTGCTCCTCCGTGGCGTCCGGCGCCCGGCCCGAGATCAATTACATAATCAGCGCGCCGGATCGTCTCTTCATCGTGTTCGACCACGAGAACGGTATTGCCGAGGTTGCGTAACTCTTCCAGCGCATGAAGCAGACGGTTGTTGTCGCGATGGTGCAGTCCGATGGATGGTTCGTCGAGAACGTAAAGAACACCTCGTAATCTCGAACCGATTTGTGTAGCAAGCCGGATCCTCTGACCCTCTCCGCCGGAAAGAGTTGCAGCGGAGCGGTTGAGCGAGATGTACCCGAGACCAACGGCGTGCAGGAATTGAAGGCGTTCGATAATTTCGTGAAGCAATCGGCCCGCAATCGTTTCCTCTCGTCCAGAAAGCTTGATGCCGCGTGCCGCTTCGAGTGCGCGTGAGACCGGGAGTGCCGTGAAGTCGGCGATAGACATTCCATTGACTTTGACAGCCAAGCTCTCGGGGCGCAGGCGGCGTCCGCGACATACAGGACAGATGGTTGCTGACATGAAATCCATCATGTAGTCGCGGTAGTTTTCCGACGCGGTCTCTTCCAAGTTCTTTTTGAGATACGCGAGAATGCCGCGATAGCCGGTTTTCCCCCGCCGATCCGGTTCGCCGTAGAGAAGAAGGGCCTGAATCTTGTCCGGTAGTTTTTCGAATGGCGTGGCGAGGTTGACGCCGTATGCTTCAGCAACAATGCGAATCTGGTTCAGAAGATTTTGCGAAGCTGAGCCGGGCCCAAGTCCTCCGTCAAGCAATGGCTTGGACCAGTCGGTAATGATTTTAGCGGGATCGAAATCGTACTTGCTGCCGAGACCGTGGCATTCTGGGCAGGCACCATATGCACTGTTGAACGAAAACGAACGTGGTTCTAACTGCGGGACGTTGATTCCGCAATCAGGGCAAGCAAGTCGTGACGAGTAAAGCGTCTCCTCGCCGCCAACGACCGCGACTTGCACCAGGTCGCCGGCAAGCTTCATGGCGAGTCCCACGGACAGCTCGAGCCGGTGTTCAATGCCCGGCTTTACCAGCAAACGGTCGATAACGACTTCAATGGTGTGATTCTTACGCTTGTCGAGTTGAATGTCGTCTTCGAGGTTCATGAGCTCGCCATCGATCCTGGCGCGGGCGAACCCGTGTTGAACCAGTTTTTCCATCTCCTTTTTGAATTCGCCTTTGCGACCCCGGACGATTGGCGCCATGATCATGACCCGATCTTCCGGAGTTAGCGTCATTACTCTGTGGACAATCTGTTCCGCCGACTGGCGCGTGATGGGATTTCCACAGTTTGGGCAGTGCGGAACTCCGATTGAGGAGAATAAAAGACGAAGATAATCGTAGATTTCTGTGATGGTTCCGACGGTCGATCTCGGACTGCGGCTTGTAGTTTTCTGCTCGATGGAGATCGATGGGCTCAGGCCATCGATGGCGTCAACGTCGGGGCGCTCCATCTGATCCAAAAATTGGCGAGCGTAGGCGGAAAGCGTCTCCACGTAGCGTCTTTGTCCCTCGGCGTAGATCGTGTCGAAGGCCAGGGATGACTTACCCGAACCACTCAATCCGGTGATTACGCACAGGGTATTTCGAGGGATTTCGACGTTTATATTCTTGAGGTTATGCTGGCGCGCACCGCGAACTGAAATTTTGGTAATCGCCATGATGCCCGAAGGTACCGATGCCCTTCCGTAACGTGGACGGGTCCACAGAAATGTTGGAGAGTGAAAGGGCGCAGATCTACTCACGTATCTTATTTGCTAACAGCGGCAAGCGTCAACGCGGGTAGATTGAAAAGGCGCGCTGCAAGGAATTTTCGCTTTATTTGCAGTTAAATCGCCCGAGGCCGAGCCGGGGTACGGGCGAAAAAGGTGATCGGGCCCGTGAACGTTATTGTTGCGCCACTCATTCTGCTTCTGACTGTTATCGTTTCGGTAAGCGCGGGAGTTTTCGCCGCTTACTGGACCTTGAATGCATTCCTTCTGGCCCTCGGTCACCAGCAGCGTGAAACAGCTCCAACTCCCGTACTGATTCAAAATCACGCGAGCGGCGATTAACTTAGCCCTCGGCATCCCTTAACCAAGCAGCATCGACGTGCTACTACTGCGGCTGAGGCTGTGGTGGTGGCGGATTCTGGTTCGGCGGCTGTCCACCTGACTGATTTTGTTGCTGCTGCTGCTGTTGCTGCTGTTGCTGGAGTACCTGTTGCTGCCGCTGCAATTCCTGTAAAAGCTGTTCGGGAGTCTTCGGGCCTTGACCGGGCATCTGCTGATTCTGGTTCTGCTGCGCACCGGAATCGTCGGCCACCGGCTGTTCCGCCGGATCGTTTCCTTCCTGCGCATCCGGCTCTGGTTCCGGTTCTTCCTCGGCTTCCGCCTCGCCTTGAGGTTGAGGTGGCTGCGGCGCCATGACAGGCCTGCCTTGCGGCATAGTTGGATTCATCGGCTGGAATGCCTGCTGATTCGCGGCTTGGCTGGGAGCTGGTGTATCCGGGCCACCTGTGACGCGGGAAGTGAGAATCACTTTCGAAACCGCATTCGGGTCCGATGGAGAACCCAGCATCACGTAGTTGTAATGCGAACCGTTGAGCAACTTGGCAAGAACATCACGCGCCGGTCCTGGACCGAGTTGCGTGACGACTCTTTCATTTGCAGATGCAGGAGCGTCGATGGCCGCGCCGGTACGTTCCTGTACAGCCTTCAAAATGTCGCTCAGATTTGAATTGTGGGCTTCAATCGTCAGGTTTCCGGCCTCATAACTCACCTTCGGCGCAACCGCTGGAACGGTGTCGAGCGGCAGCTGAGGAAGGGGCCCTGTCGGCAACGGTGGAAGGACCTGCGCGACAGGCTCTTTGACACTTGCTTTCCGAGGAGTTTTCTTACGCGTCGACTGGCTCGAAGCTAAAGTGGCGAGCGACACGAGAAGGAGTACAACGGAGAAGAACCTGAGACGCGGAGACATACTCTACCCCACTTCGGCCGGTGGATGCGCCTTTCGGGGCAAACAAACACCGCCAATAATGAGCCTCATTTTAGCACTGGATTGAAGAACAAATCGTTAATTTGCCCCGTAAATGCGCGCGGTTCCGTCGGCCTATAGGGCCGAACGGGTCGTCGTACAATAACTACTTGGAGTGGCTCATGAAGCGGCCCCAGCGATGTTTTGGCCCGAAGTTGTTCATTCTTGCGGTTCTATTGCTTCCCCTTCTATCCCGTGAGGGATTAACTCAGACTTGCCAAAGCTCGGCCGAAATGGAAGCGCCAGTAAAATCGGGGCTCGAATCCGCCGCCGAGCGATACTTCGCAATGACTGCAAAAGGGGATGTTTCGGGGCTTCAGCAAAGCTCGATCCCCAGTGTTGCGTCGAACTTCGGCGGAATCGAGGCTGCCGTCAAGGATGTGCAGCCCAGGATTGCCGGCGCTCAACCCACGTTGCGATCGAGTTGGCTTCTCCAGGCGAGCAGCGACTTGAAGGACAGAGCCGAATTCCTCTGCGGCGTCTTTGGTGCGCATGGCCAAACTGCAAATAGCGCCGCATTCCAACTTTCGAACCTGTCAGCGGGGAACTACGCGGTGGCAATTTTTGATGTGGCTGGACCGAAGGCGCCCGAGACCGTTTCGTTCGTTTTGCAGCAGGCAGGAAATGACTGGAAGTTGGCGGGTTTTTACGCGAAACCTGCAGCGATCAATGGACATGACGGAGCATGGTTCGCTGATCGAGCGCGGCAGTTTAAAGCCAAGGGGCAGAACCGAAATGCGTGGCTATATTTTTTGCAAGCTCGCGACCTGGTCTCGCCTCTCACGTTCATGAGTACGGCAATGACGGACAAGTTGTACGACGAAATGCAGCCAGTCCAACCTTCCGATCTGCCGGTGAATGGTTCCACCATCGACCTACCGGTCGGCGGCAAAGTGGAGAAATTGACTTCAATGTTCCCGGCGGGTTTCGGAGATGATCTGGACCTCGTCGTCAAATATCAGGCGACTGATGTTTCGAACACTGGCGCCAGCTTTCAAGCCAATATGGCAGTCATCAAGGCAGTCGTCGCGAAGTATCCGGAATTTCGTGACGCTTTTGCAGGAGTGATCGCGCGCGCAGTCGACCCGTCCGGGCGCGATTACGGCACTCTCCTCCCCATGAAGGAAATCAAGTAACGCATTTACGGCGAGAAGTCTTTCGGCCAACCAGAGGTGTACAATTTCGCCGCGCGGACACGGTTGCCAGACCTTGGTGGCCTCAGACTGATTTGGGATTCACTTGGGCGTTGCCGCATTGAATGATCGGGGTGCCACGCCAATTTCATCCCGAGTAACGCCACCGAGGCTCTGTTGAAGGAGGTTCGTAATGGCGAAAAGGCACGTTGTGTTCTTGATGCTTCTGGTGGTTCTCGTCTTCAGCATTTCCTGCAAAAAAATCGAAACAGCAAAACCCAAAATAGCTGGTCCGTTAGCACTGCAGGCAACCAGGTTTGGGGACGCAATCCCAGCAGAGTACGGAAATCTCGTTGGGGTGACGCAGAATCCGCAAGACGTAGGTTGGGTCGGCTTGTGGTTTCAAAAACCGGACCAGACGATTACCGCTGTGTTTGTGAATGTCGAGCAGGGGCGGATCTACGAAAAGACGCTGACCATACCGAGACGGTAGCGGTTACGCACGAAGGGGGTGTCCGATGAACTTCGAGAAACTACTTTCGGTTTTATGTCGAGTCTTCTTTGCAGGAGCGTTCCTGTTATTCGCGCTCGCCGTGATCGAGCGTCTTGCCAACGCAAGCGGTTACACCTTGTTGCAAGGCTATCGCGGAGGCCGAATCCTCGAATTTGCAGCGATTCTTCTGATATTCGTGATCGCTCTTCAGTTGCGTGAGATGAAGATTCTGTTGAAAAGGAACTCTTCTTAGTCGCTAACGATGAGGTTCTCTCGATTCGCGAGGATCAAGAATTCCCATAGCAGTCGTCCCAGCTTCCGGTGTGTGCTCTGGTAAGCCTCTCTCATCCCGATTACAATCGAAGGTTTTCTTGACGATTTCCAATCCTTCTGAGGTGATTGATCTGTGATCCCACGCTACACGCGCGCCGACATGGCCCGGATCTGGAGCGACGAAAACCGTTTTCGTAAATGGTTAGCCGTGGAGGTAGCCGCAACGGAGACGCTGGCAGAAGCAGGCATCGTACCCAAGGAAGCCGCTCGAGCAATTAAAGAACGTGCCGATTTCAAAGTTCATCGCATTCATGAAATCGAGGCCGAAGTAAAGCACGACGTAATTGCTTTTACAACGGCGGTGGCCGAATTTGTCGGTCCCGATTCGCGCTGGTTTCATTACGGCTTGACGTCAAACGACGTCGTAGACACTGCACAAGCTCTGTTGATTCGCGAGGCGTCGGGGCTGATTGCGCAGGATCTGGAGCGGTTGGCCGAAGTGCTGAAGCGGCGCGCATGGGAATTCAAAGACACTCCCATGATCGGGCGCACACACGGGATCCACGCCGAGCCGATTACCTTCGGTTTCAAGATTGCGAATTGGTACTCTGAAACTCAGCGCAACATCGTCCGGTTCAAAGCTGCAGCCGAAGACATGCGCGTCGGCAAATTCTCAGGCGCTGTCGGAACCTTCGCTCATTTAACTCCCGAACTCGAGGAGAAGATGTGCGCGCGACTGGGATTAAAAGCAGCCGCAGTATCGTCGCAAGTGATCCAGCGGGATCGCCATGCAGCGTACCTTGCGACGCTTGCTGTTATTGCGAGCACGCTCGATAAGATCGCGACCGAAGTGCGACATCTGCAGAGAACTGAAGTCCGAGAAGCCGAAGAGTACTTCAGCGAAAAACAGAAGGGTTCTTCGGCCATGCCGCACAAGCGGAATCCGGTGACATGCGAGCAGATCAGCGGATTGGCTCGCGTCGTTCGTTCCAACGCCCAGGCCGGATTCGAGAACGTCGCCCTCTGGCATGAGCGCGACATTTCTCATTCGTCGGTTGAGCGCGTGATCATCCCCGATTCAACGACGCTCACCGATTATCTCTTGAGCAAAACTGCGAACATCGTGGACCAGATGTTTGTCTACCCTGAGCGCATGTTGGCGAACTTGAATTTGACCAAGGGGTTGGTGTTCAGCGGGCAGTTGTTGCTAGACCTCGTTGAAAACGGAATGTCGCGGGAGGACGCGTATCGCCTGGTGCAGGCGCACGCGATGCGGTCGTGGAGAGAAGGTCTCGATTTCAAAGCCGAGATTCTCGCGGACAAAGAGATTACAAACCGAGTCCCGCGCAAACAGATTGAGCGAGCGTTCGAGCTTCAGCGGCAACTACGTAATATCGACAAGATTTTCGCGCGCGTATTTCCGACTCCGGAAAAAGGAATGGCCGAACCCGCAGCCAAGCCGAAACGCAAAGGCCAAAAGTAAACGGAGGTCTCATGCTGGAATTCGAGTCTGTTCGAATGGAGTTTCCGGAGGACACGAATATCGTTGTCGGCCAATCGCATTTCATCAAGACCGTTGAAGATATCTACGAAGCGGTAGTCAACACAGTGCCGGGCGCAAAGTTCGGCATTGCGTTCAACGAAGCCTCAGGCCCGTGTTTAACGCGCGCCGATGGGAATGACGATGAGTTAAAGAATGCAGCGATTCGCAATGCCCAGTCGCTTGCGGCCGGACACGTCTTCGTGCTGATTCTGCGCAGCGCCTATCCCATCAACCTTCTGAATGTAGTGCAGAATACCCCCGAAGTCGTTTCAATTTTTTGTGCAACCGCGAACCCTGTAGAAATAATCGTCGCAAAATCGGCCCAGGGACGCGGCGTGATGGGCGTGATCGATGGCAGCTCACCGAAGGGAGTGGAGACGGAGAGCGACGTCGATACAAGAAAAGATTTTTTGCGGAAGATTGGCTACAAACGATGAGTTGCGCACGCAAAAAATAAAAATCAAAAAAAGTTTTTTGCTCTGACCGAATTTCCCTTCTGCTTTCCGCCTTACTGAGTGAGGCATGAAGTGCTCCGATTTATCGGGCAGCAATCGACCTCAAATGCTGTACACCTCAATCGGAAAGTAGGATTTCCACAATGAAACACAATTTGAAACGCTCATCGGTCCCCCTCGCAGTTCGTACCACTCTGTTGCTTCTGTTCGCAGTCGCAGCTGTCACCGCCTTCCCAACGCCAAGCTTCGCAACTGGCAATGTCGTGAAGGCCGATCTGGCTGGCAATTGGCAGATCACACTCTACGGACAAGGTGGATGCGGAGTAGGCACTTCACTGGTCACGTTCACTCTCAATGCCAGCGGTACTGCCACGAACGCAGTTGAAAAATCGCATTCGGTAGGCTGCGGCGATACGTCGAGTAGCGGCAACACCTTCACCATTCAAACGCTGAACTCGAATGGCAGCGGAACCGCCGGCCTTTCGTGCGGAAGCGCTTGCGGGTTCACGTTTTCAATCCAGGTTGCTCCGGATCGTTCCTCTTTCAACCTGGTCGACATCACCGACCCGAACAACTTCTTGATTGGTGTTGCCGTTCACCAGTAGAGAAAAACTCACTTGCAGTGTCGTTGCACTTCCCCCTTTTTCTTGTGCAACGCAGTCGGATCCTCTCCGAAGAAAGTCCGCGGCGTAACTCACCCACGAAAACTCATTTCAAGATCAATTTAGTTCTGGAAATTTTTTCGAAGCGAGCTTGTGAGGAACAATAAAACGGCCCGCATTCTAGAATCGAACGCGGGCCGCCGGTGGTACTGTTGGGATTGACCAAGAGGTGGTCACTCTACGTGGCCTCTTCGGCATCTCCGGGTCCCGACGCGACCTGACGTCGGGCGGAATCCATCCAAACTCACCGGGAGTGTGCGGGCTGTAGCATCCGGCGATTCATCTCTTTGCCGGACGCCCCGCTTAGAGCGACCGCTCTAAGTCGCAGCCACCTCACCTGGTCTTTTAGTACTACTACCTTCTGAACTTGTCATCAGACCACCTCCTTTCCGGTGTAATCCGACCATAAAACGAAAAGCAGGAGTCCGTCAATAGGTGGGAACCCTGAGATCAACGCTACGATCTAAAGGACAGTTTCAGCTGCGGCGTCACGCAAACGTCTCATGGAAACCTATGCAATGGGCTTAAACGCTAGGGACGATAGGTATCATGAGACCGGTTCTGTTTGCGCCGCGAAAATCGGAACAAGATCTGTTCGACTGGGAGTCTTCAGATCTGGCATCGGCTTACCGGCAAACAGTCGGCGGCACGGCTTGGCCATCCAGCGCGTCCAGCGACCCGACCAGGTTACGCGTGCGCTGTCGGTTGCGATTCCGGTGTCAGCGTACATCTGGCGATAGATGCGAGAGATGAGAACGAATGCCAGCCGTCCTTTGCTCGACTTGATGAAACTGGACCTCCGCCATATGGGCCCCCACGCATAGAACGCGTCCCAGACGCTTTGTGTGCGGGAGCGGATCTCTTCGGCCGACATGAGGGGGTGGTCCCAATAAAGCTTGGGGCGGTGGGCTTGGGGGATCAGCCATCGCCGGGTGAGTGGGACACCGGCGATTTTTGGTGGATCGTCGCCTAACTGCTTCTCCCAGCGCGCAAAGTCGACAGTTCCGGGGTAAGGACTCAGCGTCACGAATTGCGCGAAGGTTAAGTCAGCGCGTATGGCTGCGGCAGCAGTGGCGTCGAAAGTTTCTGGCCGATCGCTTGGCAGTCCGAAAATGAACGACCCCAGCACGTGCACGCCGTGTTGTCTGAATGTTCGGAGCCTGTCAATGAGCATATCGCCCGCAAGATTGAAGTCTTTGTAAACGTCTTTCAGCCCGGCGGGAGTTACGGCTTCCACGCCCACGAGCGCGCCCTTGATGCGAGCGGCCTTCATCGCATCGAGAAATACGATATCTTCCGCCGCTTCCATAGTGATTTGCGTGAAAAACACCATGTCGTCAGGAAGTTGGGCGAGACGCGCCATCAGTTCGAAACGCTCGGCCCGCAACGCGTTCAGCTCACTTATTCTCGACGCGTTCCCCTGTTTGGTCGCGAGCTCAATGTCCGTCAAAGTCACGGGATAAAAATTGTCATCGGCCAACGCGATGAAGCGAAACCCGAGGCGCCGCAACTGGACGATTTCTTCGATGACCACATCCGCAGTGCGCTGACGGGGGCGCTGGCCATCCGTCTTCCACACTGAGCAGAAGGAGCAGTGCTTGGGGCAGCCGCGTACAGTCTGCACCGACGCCCACATGTAACGATTCCGTGGAATGAGATCCCACCGCGCGGGCAGGAATTCGCTGGCTTCAATCTGGCCCCCCGCATAAAGCGGAAGCGGAACTCCCTTTGCGCAGTCCCTGAGTGCGCGTGGCCACGCTACATCTCCGTCTCCTTTAACGACGGAATGGGCGCCGCCGAGTTCGATCGCCTCTTCCGGATAGAGTGTTGCGTGAATTCCGCCGAAGATGACAAATGCACCGCGCTCACGGGCAATTTGTCCGATTTCGTAGCCGCGTAACGCATTTGCAGTATGGATGCCAATTCCAACTGCATCTCCGGCGTGGATCACATTTGGATCGAGTGGTTCGAGAGTTTCATCCACGAGATTGGGATCGCCATATGAAGTTGGCGTCGCAGCGGCGAGCACATACTGCCAGCGCGGGGTAATCACCGCAGTTCCGAAAGAGACGCTGCTGGGATTAATCAGGTGAACTTTCACGCGAAGGAACTCCTTTAAGCAGAATACTCGGGCAAAGGGCTAGGGGCGCCCAAGTCCTCGAGGTCTAGAGCTCCGCGTCGTTCATTCACACTGAATGGCGCGAATCGATCGGGTTGGAAAATCGTGGGAGAGCTAGGCGATCCGGGGGGGCCACTGCCCGCCGTCCGCAAAAGGATGGATTGACATGAAGGAGGATAGGCCTATGGAGATGGAGTGTCAAATATAGCTAGTTACGAAGAATTCGAGAGTGCAGCTCGGCAAAGTCCAGGGGGCGGCGGCGCTGGCGCGCACGTCCGCCCCGGTTTGTGGGGTGCACAGCAGATTAGAAGGTGTACTTCAAACCAAACTGGATCTGGCGCATCGGGATTGCGATCGAAGAGATCACACCCGCGGCGCCTGGTCCGTCATCGATGAAGTTGTCCGGTTGCGAAAAGTTCGGATGGTTCAGAGCGTTGAAAAATTCCGCGCGGAACTCAAGTCGCTGAGCCTCAGTTAACTTGAATACTTTTCGTAGCGAACCGTCGAACACGTTCTGTCCGGGTCCGATCAGATTGTTACGACGCGCGTTGCCGAATGTTAAATCCGCCGGAGATGTAAAAGCGTTTACGTCGAACCAGCGATTCGGACTGCGGTCGCCCGAATCGAGATTGCCGTCTCGAAGCTGGTCCGCCCGTGGCAAGCCCTGGGATCCGGTGTTTGAAAAGTCATTGTTCACTACCGCGGAGAAGGGGAATCCGGTCGCAAGGGTGTAGATGCCTCCGACGTGCCAGCCACCGAAGACGGCATCGAGAAAGCGGTTATCCACATGCCTGCCGCTGCTGCCATACGGCAGCTCGTAGTCGAAACTAAACACCCAGCGAAGCTTCTGGTGGAAGTCCGCCAGCCCTTTTTCTGCGGAGAGGTCGTAGCTGTTCTGTGGGAACGGCGCCGAACAGCAGATCTCAGGGAGATCGTTGATCGCCTTGCTCCAGGTGAAAGCACTCAGGAAATACAAACCATGACTGAGGTGTTTCTCAGCCTTGGCCTGGAAAGAGTGATAGGTCGAATTCCCACGGTTTTGTATGGATGTAAACGGCCCGAAGAATGGGTACGGACGCCGCGCTTGGACGTCTCCGTCGGCGGGCACAGGATCCTGGTTCAGGTCGGTCACAACTTGTAGGTGCGTCCCCTTGGAGCCTGCATACGCAAGTTCCAGGCTGATCGCGCCCGGTAAGGCCTGTTGCACTGCCAGGTTCCAGCTTTGGTAGTAGGGAGTGTGCAGGCGCTTGTCCACGCTCGTTACGCTGGGATTGATGGCCAGGTCGGGACTGAGCGGCGGAAATCCCTGTGACACCGTAATGACGGGTGTTGTCCCGTCGCTTTGAAATACGGGCTCGTAGAAGAAGGGCAAGTTGTAGGCGAGTTGTAAGGGCGCAGCTGTCCGGATCTCCTGTCCGCTGTAGAAAACGCCGTAGGCGCCGCGTACGACCAGGTTGGCGCTGTCGCGTGGTGTCCACGCAAACCCAACGCGGGGAGAAAAGTTGCCTTTGTCCACGCTGATCAACCCGTCAGATGCGCCGTTGACTCCTGCTTGAACCAGCGCGCCAGTTGCGTAGTCGAAGTTGCTCTGGCGGTTATGGGCTTCTGTGATTGGAGAGAAGTAGTCGTAACGAATTCCAAGGTTCAACGTCAACTTCCGGGTAACTTTCCAATCATCCTGCGCGAACACCGAGGGAACGTGCTGCCGGTTGTACATGAAAATGATCGTGGAAATTCTTGCCTGATTTGGTAGCCCGAGAAGCATGTCGGCCAGCGAACTGCCACTTGTTTCGTCTGGTCCGTCGCCCGCTGGATTCGAAGTGAATTGACCGTTGAAGAAGAATCGACCTCGAGGCGCTGCCTCCTGTGAGATGTTGAATTGACTCCAACGCATTTCAGCACCCAATTTGATGGTGTGTGCACCGCGAACCAGGGTCAGCACATCCGTGATCTGCCGCTCTTGGCTCGCCAAGATGGTAGGTGCAAACGACGGGTCTCCGACGCGGCGATATCCGCCTGGTTGAAACAAAGTCAATCCATTGATACGAGGATCGTTCGGCACGCCTGGAACCTGCAACTCAGTCGGGGGGAATGCATTTCCACTAACCGGCACACCGCGGCGGATGTGGACGTAATTGAAGCCCACCCTCAGTTCATTGATTGTCTTTGGGGTAAAAGTTCTGGTGTAACCGATGGATGCGCCATCGGTATCTTCATGTCCGTTGCCAGTGAACGAGTCGCCGCCATTCGCGAGGCCCGGCAGCGGTGCCGGTCGCACGTCCTTCCGACGGCTCTCGGAATAGCGCACGAAGAACTGGTTCTTCTGCGATGCGTTGTAATCCATGCGGACGTCCCACTGGTTGATGCCGTCTTGCTCAATAGGAGAGATGACGTAGCGAGTCCCATCTGGGTTGTTGGCGTCTGGGTAAAGATTCATGTACGCCTGCGCGATCGGGTCAATTCGGTCTGCGGGAATGATGTTGCCGGGAAATGGTAACCCGGTTTGGGGATCGAAAATTATGGGTTCGCCGAGAGCTGAAAAGTTGCCGCTTCTTTCGTCAGGTTGCGGCACTACGGATGAAAATGTTAGCGGGTTGCGAATTCTGGTCCCTTGATAATCTCCGAAGAAGAACAGCTTGTCTTTTACGATTGGGCCACCGATCGTGCCGCCGAATTGATTTTGTTTGAACGAAGCTTTTTTCGATCCGGGGTTTTCGAAATAGTCCCGAGCATCCAGAGCCGCGTTGCGGAAGAACTCGAACAGGCTTCCGTGGAATCCATTCGTTCCCGATTTCAGAACAGCATTCACGACGGCGCCGCCGCTGCGGCCAAACTCTGCGGAGTAGCTGTTGGTCTGAAGCTTGAATTCCTGGATGGCGTCAACGTTCGTTCGGAGCACGACGCCGCCGTTGTCGTTCGAGTTATTATCAATGCCGTCCAGAATAAAGTTATTCAGCGTGCCGCGGGTCCCGTTGGCGACGAAGCTGTTTAAGCCGCCCGTGCTGCTGCCGCCTGTGTTGCCATTGGTTCCGGAACTGGTTCGAACAACGCCCGTGGTTAATGTCGCGAGCTGGACGTAATCACGTCCATTCAGTGGTAAGTCTTCAATCTGTTTCGCGGCAACGACTTCACCCAGCGATGAAGTTTCGCTTTGGATAACGGGCGTCTCTGCGGTCACGACAACGTTCTCTGAGACTGCGCCCACAGCCATATCAAAATCGATGCGCACGCGATCTTGCACTTGTACGAGCACGGTGCTACGCGTTTGCGTTTTGAAGCCTTGCGCTTCGACCATCACCTTGTAATTGCCTGGGCGTAGAGGCGGCGAAGCATAGTTTCCGATTCCATCGGTCTGGGTCTTGGAGCTCGCATTGGTGGCGAGGTCCACAAATGTCACGGTGGCTGACGGCAGACCGGCACCTTGAGCATCATGAATACTGCCTGCAATCGTTCCAGTGTCCACTTGAGCTAAGCCGATCGATGTAAGGGCTAGCAGGCACACCAAAAACATCGCAATTCTGCGGTTTTGCATTTTGTCTCTTCTCCGAGGCAAGTTAACTTTTGCTGCCGATTAGAGTACAACGGGAAAGGAAAAGAAAGTAGAAGAAAAGTAACGAAAATGAATTTCCTGTCAAACGAATGGGATCGAAAGCATTTCGTGCGTAGGGATCGACACAATCAAGTGGGCATGGCCACGCGGCATCTAGTTGATGGAAAAAGCCGCTTCTATGCTGGGACTCTGGTGACCTCCTCCCAAAGCTAGCTCTTTTCACCCTTCCACTGATACGCCCCGACCTGAGAGAGGCCGAGATGAGCCAGTACGCGATTAGCGTATTCCTGGGCCATTGCATCCAAGGTGGGTGGCAAGTTGTAGAAGGTGGGGATTAGCGGAAAGACCGTTGCCCCGGCGTCCGCGGCACGCCACATGTTGCGGATATGAATTTTGCTGAGCGGCGCTTCACGGACGCACAGGACGAGAGGACGTTTCTCTTTCAATGTCACGTCCGCCGCGCGCTCGACGAGGTGGGATGCGTCGCCATTGGCGATACGGGAAAGCGTGCCGACACTGCAAGGCAGGACCACCATGGCATCCGCAGGATAGGAGCCGCTGGCCACATTGGCGCCAATATCGGCGTTGGCCTGTTCGCGGATTTTGGTGGATGAGCTTCCGAGGATTTGAGTGATAAGGCCCGATCGGCCTTTGATCTGAAGCTCTTCGGCGATAACGCGCAAGCCGCTGTCGGAAGCGATGAAGTTGACGGTCTTAACGCGTTCATCGCGTTCGAGAGCGAGAAGAAAGTGTTTGAAGAAGATGGATCCACTCGCTCCAGTCGTAGCCAGGGTTAGGTTTTCTGGCAGGTTTTGAGGCAATGAGTCCGCTCCAGGCGAGTGAAACGCCGCTTGAGGAGCATAGGGATGCATAGGAGGACAGTCAAGGACGCAACGCCCCCCTGTTAACAGCTGACCGCCGACTGCTGACCTATGGCCTCCACCGCCAACCTCCGAATCCGACGCAGCGCAGCCGAGCTGGCCGCCTTGGCTGGCGTCGAACGCGAGATCCGCACCCAGGACAACACTGGTCGTCGCAAATATCTGCAGGATTTCACACGCGCTTTTCGAACCTACCGCTCGGTGCTCGAGGAAGAAGATCTCCGAGCAGCCGCGCACGCCGCCGACATCGTTCTCATCGGCGACTACCATGCTCTACCCGCATCGCAGCAGTTCTGCGCCAGTCTGTTTGAGGACCGCGCGCAACCTGCGGATCGTCCGGTTGTGCTCGGCTTGGAAACGATTTTTGCGCGGGACCAGCATGTAATCGATGAATGGTGGCGCCGCGAAATCAGCGAGCACGAACTTCGGCAAAGAATCCGTTTCGATATCGATTGGGGCTACGACTGGGCACCCTTCTACTCGCTCCTGGTGACGGCTCGTGAACATGGTGAAGCGCTCTATGGCCTGGACTGCATGCCCCGCGAGGATTTGCGGAAAATCGGCGCGCGCGATCGGCACGCTGCACACAAGATTGCAGAAATCCGTACCCGGCATCCTAACGCCGTCATCGTAGTTCTCTTTGGCGAGTCCCATCTTGCCCCAGGACATCTTCCACGCCAATTACGCAAGCAATTGGCGAACGAACGCATTCTGACGGTTCTGCAGAATGTGGATGCGCTCTACTGGCGGGCGGCGGGCGAGCCCCTCGTTCATGTACCTGGCGTGCAGGTGAACGATGATGTGGTTTGCACGTTCAGCTCGACTCCACTTGAAAAATATGAGAACTACCGGCTGCACTTAAGCCGGTGGGGACGCGGGGATCACGAAGGCCCGGATCTCGCTCCAACCATCTACAACCTGATCGATAGCCTCGCCGTGTTTCTCGGGATTAATCGCTACTCTTCAACCAATTCAACCCAGCCCCGGTTTCTGGTGGACATGCTGCCCGAAGTTTACGGGCCGGAGGCTGCGGCACAGGTGGTGCGCGCACTCACACGCGCGAAAGTGAGTGAAGACCAGATTGAGCTCTACCTTGAAAGAGCGGGTGACCAGGGTTGCGTCTACATGCCGCAGATCAACGCGATTTTCGTTCGTGAATTCCACATGATGTACGTCGCGGAAGAAGCGGCCCGCTTCCTGCATCACGCCTGCCAGGGACTGCCAGCCCGGTCGGCTGGAACGAGTGCGTTGTTGAAGGATGCACTATATGTTCGCGTTCTCGAGCAAGTCTTTGGCTATTTCGGTTCGCGCACACTGTATCCCGCGCGGCCTGCAGTTGAAGGAAAGGAATACGAGATCATTCCTGGAAGGGCTTCTTCGAGTGGACGCCAGCCCGAATTGGGTGCGGAACTGCTCGGCTCGATGATGGCAAACGCGCTCTACGATGCTTACCTCGAAGGCCATGTCACGCCGCAAACCATCCGCCGCTGGATGCTGGTTCATCTTGACGAAGCTGGAGCAGCGAGAAAAACTTACGAGGAAATCGCTCGCAAATTGCGCCGTCGTCCTAAAGGACGTCGAAGTATCCAGTAGACCTCAGCTCTGTTTCGGTAGTTTCCTGAACCTCAACTAAACGTGCAATTCTCTCTGGTACCCTAATCAACGACGCCTCGTCGCGTCGATCATGAACGCTGATTCTCTTCGCAAGCTCTTCAATCAGGTACGTAAAGGCCAGGTGTCTCCGGACGAGGCCGTTTCTCAGCTTCGACACTTGCCATTCGAAGATTTGGGTTTTGCGAAGGTCGATCATCACCGGGCGTTGCGTGCCGGAATGCCGGAAGTCATCTTCGGAGAAGGGAAGACGCCACAGCAGACTGCGGAAATCTTTGCTCGACTCGCTAAGCGGAATCCGAATGTCCTGGTCACGCGTGCCAGCGAGCAGCAATATCTGGCGGTACGAAAGAAGGTGAAAGCCGCCGAGTATCGACCCTTGGCGCGCGCTGTCACACTTGCACGGGATCCCAAGAAGTATGGAAAAGGCATCATTGCCGTGGTGTCGGCAGGTACAAGCGACATTCCAGTAGCAGAAGAGGCGGTCGCGACGGCTGAACTGATGGGCAATGATGTCCAGCACCTTTACGACGTAGGGGTCGCCGGTATTCATCGACTGTTGGCGAATCGCAAGACACTGGCTGATGCGCGGGTGGTGATCGTATGTGCCGGCATGGAAGGCGCGCTGCCGAGTGTCGTGGGAGGGTTGGTCGGAGTTCCTGTTATTGCGGTGCCGACCAGTATCGGTTACGGAGCGGCTTTCAAAGGACTGGCTGCATTGCTTGGCATGATGAATTCCTGCGCGTCCAATGTAAGCGTCGTGAATATCGACAATGGTTTTGGCGCTGGATACGTGGCGTCCTTAATTAACCGTTTGTGAGATCACGGTATTATCGCAGTTGCTTGTTATAACGAGTAAAATGAGAAAATGCCTGAAGGCATTTACTCTGAAATTCAGCAAACCAAACCCTTCACTTCTCCCGAGCAGGCTGCTTTCATCACGATTCTTCGTACGGCAGAGTGCCTGCAGGCGAAGAACGCCGACTTCCTGAAAGAATTCGATCTTTCTCCTACTCAATACAATGCGCTTCGGATTTTGCGCGGAGCGGGCAAGGATGGCTTGCCGTGCAGCGAAGTTGGGGATCGCATGATCAACCGCGACCCTGACATCACCCGTTTATTAAACCGACTGGAGAAGCGCGGACTGGTTAAGAGAAATAGAAGTGACAGTGATCACCGAGTGATTCTTGCTCGTATCACGGCTGCAGGTCAGGCGCTGCTTCGCAAACTGGATCGTCCAGTGGAGCAATTTCTCGAAAAATTGCTGGGCCACCTAGGCCAGAAGAGATTGTTGGACCTTGTGGAACTGCTCGATGGAGCACGCAACAATTCTATTTAGTGCTTCCGACAGTTTCGAACGATTTCCGAATCACGGCCAGCGTGTCTGGGGCGAGCTTTAGATCTTCCAGTTCCTCAGGCTTAAACCATCGGACATCAGCTGCATCGCTCGCGGCGAAGAGAGTTCCATCGACGCGTCGACACAAGAAATCCATCAGCACGTAGTGATAGCGGATACGCCCAGTTTCGTCGGGTACCAAGCGCTCGAAGATACCCAGCAACTCTCCGGCTTCCACAATGAGTCCGGTCTCTTCCCGCGCTTCTCGAATGGCGGCCGCGGCCAATGTTTCGCCCACTTCCAACACGCCACCTGGAATGGACCATTCACCCAAGAGCGGCGGTTGCCCGCGGCGAACCAATGCCACACGCCCATCATCAACAATAAGGGCGCCGACACCAATAAGAGGAACTTTGGGGTATTCACGATTCATGATGGCTCCGGAAACCTTGATGGTAACCTGATCGTCCAAATATCAGGCCATTGCAAACAGGTGACTGGAAATGAAAACACAACGGGTGCTTGTCGTGCTCACAGTCTTAAATTTCGCAATGTTGGCCTTCAATCTGTTGCGGTCGAACACCACCGCACATGCAGCTGACGATGCGGCTCCCGCTCTTCGCGGGAGGTCGCTCGAGATCGTGGACGACCACGGTCATGCTCGTGTCACCTTGACGGTGATCCCAGCCGATCCAAATGCCAAGTTGCCAAGTGGAGGCACGGGCTACCCAGAAACAGTCTTAATGCGGTTGATTGATGGTAGAGGTAAGCCGCAAGTCAAAATCGAAGCAACCGACCAGGGTGCAGGCATAGCAGTCTTCGGGAAAGACGATCCGACGCACTCTTCAATGTTCGCCCAAGGAGATGCATCTTCTATTGAGCTCAAAGGTAAGCAAGGAGCAGCGAAAGTGATCAAACCATGATCGCGATCCTCGCTACTTAAGCAGAGATAAACGTTATGTCACTCGAGGAATACAAACGGAAACGCCGATTCGAAGAAACTCCTGAGCCTGCCGGGAAAATAGAAAAGAAGACAGCGCATCGTTTCGTTGTGCAAATGCACGATGCGACGCGTCTTCACTACGACTTTCGCTTGGAACTCGACGGTGTGCTGAAATCCTGGGCCGTCCCACGCGGCCCGTCACTCGATCCCGACGATAAACGTCTTGCCATGCACGTCGAAGATCACCCGGTTTCCTACTTCGATTTTGAGGGCACCATACCGGAAGGGAACTATGGCGCAGGAACGGTGATGGTTTGGGACGTCGGCAAGTGGATTCCGCTTTCGCCCGTGAAGGTGAAAGACAAATATGTGCAGGGAACGGACGCGGAAGCGCTTCAGATGATCGAGAAAGGTGATTTGAAGTTCCGGCTGAGCGGGAAACGGCTGAAGGGCGATTTCGCGTTGGTGAAGATGAAAGGGCGCCGTCCGGGGAGCAAGGGCAATGAGTGGCTGTTAATCAAGAAACACGATGACGACGTTGTAGAAGGATTCGAGATTGAAGAGTACGACACTTCAATCCTCACCAAGCGCACCATGCAAGAAATTGGTGGCGATCGAAAATCAGATGAGTGGACCAGTAGTCGCCCGGCATCTCGAGGAAAACTCAAAGCCGCATGGCTGGCGGATACGCTAGCTCGGGTCCAAGCGAAAAAGCGCGCGGAGCAGGAAAAGAATCAGCGCGGGAAGAAAACTTCTAACAATGCGAAGTCTGCCAGATCGAAAACGCGGTCCGTAAAGAAAGAGAGCGCAGCGGATGATTCTGGAGGCGATCCCCACCTTGCCGCACTCCAAGGCGCAAGGCGAGCTCCCATGCCGTCGATGATCCGTCCCATGCTGGCAGTTTCCGTCGATGACGCATTCGATGATCCCGCATGGCTGTTTGAGATCAAGTGGGATGGCTATCGTGCGGTGACCTTTATCGAAAATGGAAAAGCACGTCTGGTATCTCGTAACCAGAACGAACTCACTCAGCAATATCCCGAGCTTGCGGAACTTCCTCGTTACGTAAAGGCGACATCCGTCGTGCTCGATGGAGAAGTCGTTGCGCTGGATGAGCAGGGCCGACCATCATTCAGCCTGATGCAGCAGCGGACTGGCTTCCGTCCGGGCAAAGGTAGAAGGCCCGGCGTTGCTGGCATCCCAATCATGTATTTTGCGTTCGATCTGATTTATCTCGATGGCTTCGATCTTCGACGAGTCAACCTGGAGGACCGCAAACGACTGCTTGCTGAGCGTTTGAGCAAGAGCCCAATCGTCCGCTACTCCGATCACTACGAAACGAATGGCAAGGCACTCCTGGAAGCTGCCCGAGCGAAGGGGTTAGAAGGTATCGTCGCGAAGCGCCGAACGAGTTGTTACGAGGAGAAGAGAAGTTCCGATTGGCGCAAGATCAAAATCCGGCATCAGATCGAATGCGTGATTGGTGGCTATACCGAACCAGAAGGCAGCCGCGCGTACTTTGGTTCTGTCGTACTTGGTTTGTACGACGACAAGAAGAGGCTAATTCCCGTGGGGCAAGCCGGTAGCGGTTTCAATCAACGGTCGTTGCGAGAGATTTACGATCAGTTGAAAAAGTTGGAAATTGACAAGAATCCTTTTTATGGAGAGGTCGATTCGCCGCGCCGGACGACGTTTGTGAAGCCCAAGTTGGTGGCAGAAATTGAATTTTCGGAATGGACCCACGAAACAGCCGAAACCACTCCGAAACTGCGTGCCCCTGTTTTCCTCGGATTGCGTTCCGACAAGTCAGCTGAAGAATGCACACTGCAGCACGCGCGCGCGGAATCTTCTTAAAGCGGTATGTTCCCGTGCTTTTTGGGAGGGTTTTTGTCGCGTTTGTTCTCGAGCATCTCTAAAGCTTGGATCACTTTCTTGCGCGTGTCCCTTGGCTGAATGACCGCGTCGAGAAACCCACGTTCCGCAGCGATGTAGGGATTGGCAAGGCGATCCCGGAACTCTTCGATTTTTTTCTGCCGTACTTCCTGACGATTCGCACCATTTTCGAGTTCACGCTTGTAGACGATATCGACGGCGCCTTCGGGCCCCATAACTGCGATTTCAGCCGTGGGCCAAGCGTAGTTAACGTCTGTCCGGATGTGTTTTGACGCCATGACGCAATAGGCGCCTCCGTAAGCTTTTCGGGTGATTACCGTCACCTTCGGAACCGTCGCTTCGGCGAACGCGAACAGCAATTTCGCCCCGTGCTTGATAATCCCGCCGTATTCCTGGTTAGTGCCGGGCAAAAAGCCGGGGACATCCTCGAACGTCACGAGAGGAATGTTGAAGCAGTCGCAGAAACGCACGAACCGCGCGCCTTTGATCGAAGCATTGATGTCGAGAGTTCCGGCAAGAATCGCAGGTTGATTTGCGACGATCCCTACTGACCGTCCGTTAAAGCGAGCGAATCCAATCACAATGTTGCGAGCATAGTGTTCCTGCACTTCGAAGAAGTAGCCGTCATCAACGACGGCGTGGATTACATCCTTGATGTCGTAAGGGCGGTTCGATTCATCCGGAACGATGGTGTCCAGCTTCTCGTCGGCCCGATCAATCGGATCGCTGCACGCCTTCCGGGGCGGATCCTCCAAATTGTTGGAAGGCACGAAGCTTAAAAGTTCTCGGACCATCGAGAGACACTCGGCGTCATCGTGTGACACGAAGTGCGCGACACCGGAAGTCTCATTGTGCGTCATAGCTCCGCCGAGCTGGTCCTTTGTGACTTCTTCATGCGTGACGAGCTTGATCACGTCCGGGCCCGTGATGAACATGTAGGAGGTTTTATCGACCATCAGGATGAAGTCGGTAATTGCAGGCGAATAGACCGCCCCGCCAGCGCATGGGCCCATGATGGCGGAGATTTGTGGAACGACGCCGCTGTAAAGCGTGTTGCGTAGAAAGATATCCGCATAGCCGGCGAGCGACATCACTCCTTCCTGGATTCGCGCACCGCCAGAGTCGTTCAATCCAATTACGGGCGCGCCCATCTTTGCGGCGAGGTCCATAATCTTGACTATTTTTTGAGCATTTGCCTCCGACAGTGACCCGCCGAACACCGTGAAGTCCTGCGCGAAAACGAAAACCAGGCGGCCTTCGATGCGGCCATAACCGGTGATGAACCCATCTCCGTAGTATTTCTGTTCTTGCATGCCGAAATCAGTGCAGCGGTGTGTGACGAGTTTGTCCGTCTCTTCGAACGTTCCCTCGTCGAGCAGAAACTCAATCCGCTCGCGGGCCGACATCTTGCCTTCTTTGTGCTGACGCTCGCGCCGTTGCGCTCCGCCACCTTCCTGAGCGAGCTGATCGCGCTTCTTGAGTTCCGCTAATTTTTCTTCCAGTCTCATGACCTTCCGATTATAGGTGAGCGCCCATGAATCGCCTGTGACTTCGATTTGCGATCGATGTGATCGAGCCCACGATTGCCTGTTACATAGTCCTTTCTACTTTGCCGATGTGCTATGGCTTCGGTAAAATCATAAGTTTGCTGCCAGGAGTCTAAGCCGCAAGCCGGTCCCACCGCAGTAGCACAATGCAGGAATCATTATGAAAATTCATGAGTACCAGGCCAAAGCAATTCTGAAGAAGTATGGTGTCGCCGTTCCGCGGGGCGAAATGGCCACTAGCAGAGAACAGGCCGAGTCGGTCGCACAAAGTCTTTTTTCAGCCGGGGCATCGGGTGTCGTCGTAAAGGCCCAGATCCATGCGGGCGGCCGCGGAAAAGGCGGTGGTGTAAAGATTGCCAAATCCGCGCAGGAAGCTGCCGAACTGGCGGGCAAAATGCTTGGCATGACCTTGATGACGCATCAGACAGGACCGGAAGGAAAGGTAGTTCAACGTCTGCTGATTGAAGAAACACTGCCCATCGAGAAGGAACTTTATCTCGGAATCCTCGTGGATCGCGCGGAAGGCAAGCCAGTCTTCATGGCTTCGGCTGCCGGCGGGATGGATATCGAGCAGGTGGCAGCGGAAAGACCGGAAGCGATTCTTAAGCAGCACGTCGATCCCGGTATGGGACTCGAAGCCTTCCAAGCACGCAAGATTGCTTTTCAGCTCGGATTGAAGGGACCACAGATTGGGCAGGCTGTGCCGTTCCTTAGTGGCCTGTATCGCGCTTTCCTCGAATCGGACGCGTCACTGCTCGAGATCAATCCTTTTATTACGACTACCGATGGGCGGCTTTTTGCGCTAGATGCCAAGATTAACTTTGATGACAACGCACTCTTCCGACATGCGGAGTTCAAGGAATTGCGCGACGTCACGGAAGAAGATCCGCTTGAAGTCGAGGCATCAAAGTACAACCTGAATTACATCAAGCTCGACGGCAATGTCGGGTGCATGGTGAACGGCGCGGGGCTCGCGATGGCCACCATGGACATCATCAAGTACGCCGGTGGAATGCCGGCGAATTTTCTTGATGTCGGCGGCGGTGCAAACGCGGAGCAAGTCACTCATGCTTTCGAGATTCTGCTCAGTGACAAGCACGTAAAAGCGGTGCTGATCAATATTTTCGGAGGCATTCTGCGGGTAGATACCTTGGCGAAGGGCATCGTTGAGGCAGCGCAGAAAACACATATTCAGTTGCCCATTGTGTTGCGGCTGGAAGGCACAAATGTTGAAGCAGGGCGCGAGATCCTGAAGAATTCCGGATTGAGTTTCATCGTGGCAGAAACGATGAAAGATGCAGCCGAAAAAGTGGTGGCAGTTGCAAAGTGATCGGCTTCTTGTACTTGGGTTGTGAGTTTTACACGAAGTCGTTGAATTAACTAACGACTAGCTACTAACTACTGATTTTTCTGAAGTGAGCACTCATGGCGATTCTTGTTGATAAAAATACGCGAGTGGTGGTGCAAGGGCTGACAGGCAAGGAAGGAACATTCCATGCTAAGGCAGCACAAGACTATGGAACAAAGATCGTCGGCGGAGTGACACCCGGCAAGGGTGGCACCACGCACGAGGGATGGCAGATCTTCAACACGGTTCAGGAAGCCGTCGATAAAACGGGTGCTGACGCATCCGTCATCTTCGTGCCTCCTCCGTTTGCGGCGGACGCGATCATGGAAGCGGCGGACGCCGACATCGAACTTATCGTCTGCATCACAGAAGGGATCCCGACGCTGGATATGGTGCGCGCCTGGGAGTTCCTGCAAGATCGTCGGTCGCGCCTGATCGGGCCGAATTGTCCTGGCATCATTTCTCCCGGCAAATGCAAAATCGGCATCATGCCCGCGCACATTCACAAAGAAGGTTCGATTGGAATTGTCTCGCGCTCCGGGACGCTGACGTACGAGGCTGTCTATCAGTTGACGACGCGCGGCATCGGACAATCGACTGCGATCGGTATCGGCGGCGATCCGATTATCGGGACAAACTTTGTGGATGCTCTGGATTTGTTTAATCGTGATCGTGACACGGAAGCGGTCATCATGATTGGTGAAATCGGCGGCAATGCGGAAGAGACTGCAGCCGAATTCGTGAAGTCTCACATGAAAAAACCGGTCGTCGGCTTCATTGCCGGACAGACCGCTCCTCCGGGACGGCGTATGGGCCACGCTGGTGCGATTATCTCCGGCGGCAAAGGCACCGCCGTCGAGAAGATAAAGGCCATGGAAGCGGCGGGAATCAAGGTTGCGAAATCGCCCGCCGACATCGGCGAGACCCTAGTTGCGGCCCTGGGACACAGCGTCGCAAAGGCGTGAGAAAGCAATTAGCAGCTAGCAATTAGCACTTAGTGGTTAGCAATCAGTGTGTGGTGGTCGGTTTTGGGAAGAAAGTACCGTGTCCAGGACCAAGCACTGCGTGGTCGAAATGCTAATGGCTAAACGCTAACGGCTAAATGCTAATGGCTAAGTACTACGTGTTGACTTTGAGAACTGAGAACTGACTACTGAATATGAAAACACTCCAACGCACTCTTACCATCGTGAAACCCGACGCAGTGAAGCGCAACGCGATCGGCGACATCATTGAACAATTCGAGAAAAACGGCTTTCGTATCCTCGCCATGAAGATGCTTGAAATTTCGAAGCATCAGGCCGAGCAGTTCTATGCCGTGCACGCCAGCCGGCCGTTCTTCAACTCGCTAACGGATTTCATGTCCAGCGGCCCGATCGTCGTCCTGGCTCTGGAGAAGGAAAACGCGATCGCGGACCTTCGCAAGTTAATGGGTGCGACCAACCCGGCGAATGCGGAAGAAGGTACCATTCGTAAAAAGTGGGCGTCGAGCATCGAGCACAACGCAATCCACGGTTCCGACGCCGATGAGACAGCACGCTTTGAATTAAGCTTCTTTTTCGCCGGATATGAACTGGCGAAGTGACAGTTCTCGGTTCTCAGTGCAAAAGCAAATTAGGTCGTGCATCGGCTTCGAACTAAGCACTGCCTACTGACTGCTGAGAACTGACTGCTGGCTGCTGACTACCGACTACGGAATACTGAGAACTGCCTATGCCTTTAATTCAAGTAACCATGCTGCAGGGCCGCACGGCCGATCAAAAGCGAAAACTCGCCGCTCGCCTTACTGACGCGATGGTGGAGGAAGCGGGCGCGCGCCGCGAAGCCGTCGTCGTAACATTCGTGGAAGTTTCGAAGGAGAGCTACGCGTCGGGCGGCGTGCTCATGGCTGATAAGTAGCTGAGAACTGAGAACTGTCGTTCCTACCCAATCGGCTCAAATAGGTGACCTTCCACTCGGTCCGCGATTTTAGGCAATTCCTTCTTTGCGTGTCGCAGGAAATGCGGTGCGGCGCGATGCGCCTCTAAAGCTGCGTCATCCTTGTACTGCTCGTAGATAAAAAAACGACGAGGGTCAGTTTTGTGTCGATGGACTTGGTACATGACGCAGCCTGGTTCCTTGCGCGATTCTTCGCTGAGCTTCGTGAACACAGCCGCTACTTCCGCTTCATGCGCCACTTTCGCCATCCAAGTCACTGCCAGGACTACCATCCGTCGCCTCTTTTTAGTTGACGCGTTCCCCTTTTACCGCCGGGAGAAAATCTTCAACCAGTATGGTCTGGTCGCGATCCGGGCCCGTGGAGACCATTCCGACCCTTGCCCCTGTTTCCTTTTCAATGAAGCTTAAATACTCTCTTGCCTGCTTAGGAAGTTGACTAAGTTCCCGAGCGTTCTGCGTGGAAGTTTGCCAGCCCGCCAACTTTTTGTAAACGCCCTCGATCTTCTCGTAGCCGCTCGCTTGCGCGGGAATCTCCTCGCACAATTTTCCGTCGATCTTGTAACCGACACAGACCGGGATTTCGGCGAGGTGATCGAGCACATCAAGCTTGGTAACAACGAGCCAGGAAATGCCGTTAATCATGCCAGCGTAACGGAGAAGTGGCAAATCAAGCCATCCGGTGCGGCGAGGGCGGCCTGTTACCGCGCCGAACTCATTGCCGCGCTTCCGTAGATCTTCTCCAGCAGCATCTTTCGCTTCAGTCGGGAACGGTCCTTCGCCAACTCGGGTGCAATATGCCTTCGTAATGCCGATCACGACGTCAATTGCGGTGGGTGCAACCCCGGTGCCAATCACAGCTCCTCCAGATGTGGCGCTGGAGGAAGTGACAAACGGATAGGTGCCGTGGTCAATGTCGAGCATTGTGCCCTGTGCGCCTTCGAATACGATCGACCTGCCTTCGGCCAGCGCCTTATTGAGCAGTAACGCGGTGTCACAAACGAATGGCGCAATCTGCTTCGCCGCGTCGGAGTATTCCTTGTACATCTTGTCCGCGTCGAGCGGATCGGAATTGAATAACGCGTGCGCAATCATGTTTTTTTCGCGGCATGCATTTTCGATATGGGTTTTGAGCAATTGCGCATCCAGCAGGTCTGCAACGCGGAGGCCGCGCCGGCCCATCTTGTCTTCATAGGTGGGACCGATGCCACGCGAAGTTGTGCCGATCTTTACCCGCCCGGGAGCATTTTCGGAACCCAGTTCCATCATTCGGTGATAGGGCAGGATGACTTGGGCGCGGTTTGAAACGAAAAGATTGCCGTCGATCTTCACCCCGGCCGTACGCAAGTTCGCCGTCTCTTTCAGAAAAGCGATCGGGTCAAGGACCACGCCATTGCCGATGACGCTGGTGCATCCTTCGCGCAGGACGCCGCTTGGCACAAGTTGCAGAATGAATTTTTTGCCATCGATGATCACGGTGTGGCCGGCATTGTGACCACCCGCATAGCGTGCCACGACCGAAAAATCGTGGGATAGCACGTCGACAATCTTGCCTTTGCCCTCGTCGCCCCATTGGGCGCCGACTATGACCGCAGTTCTACCTTTTTTCAATTCCAGCTCCGACGAAGATTCTACGTACGGGTCGCACACATTTGCCGTCTAGGGGCCGAACAACTGGATTACAGGGATAAGAAACAGGACGAGCTGTGTACCCGTAATGATACCGTGAGCCGAGCGCGACCGGCAATTGCATCGCTTTCATTCAGGCTGCATCAAACTGCGTAGTTCCTGACAGCTAAGTGGCTGGAGCCAGACGGCTAAAGCCTGTAAGCTGATTTTTCATGCCTGAACTTCCCGAAGTTGAAACCATCGTTCGCGGTCTGCAAACCCGCATCGCCGGGGACACGATTGAATCCGTGTGGATCGGCTCTCGCCCACAGGTGCTAAAGACGCCTGCAGCAGCCATCGTTTCAACCTTGGAAGGCAAGAGAGTGGTGCGCGTTCACCGAGCTGGCAAGCACATCGTGGTCGATCTTGATCAGCCATCGCACGGGCAGCCGAGAAAACGATCTAGTTCCAAAAAGAAGAAGAACGGTACCGGCGCAACACTCCAAACAGCGCAGTGGATCATTCATCTCGGCATGACTGGGCGCACCATCGTTTGTGAGCCTGCTGAGGAGATCGTGAAGCATACGCATCTTATTGCCAAACTCGGTTCGGGCAGGGAACTGCGGTTCGTCGACCCCAGGATGTTTGGCAAGCTCAGCGTGCACGCGGCCGGATTTGATCCTGGTGGGATTGAGCCGCTCGAAGCCACGGAAGAACAATTCATTCAGTTGTTTCGTAGACGCAAGACGCCGATTAAAAGCGCGTTGTTGAACCAGAAACTGCTGCGAGGAGTCGGCAATATCTACGCCGACGAGTCGCTATTTCGCGCGGGCATTCGCCCGCGTCGGAGGGCTGCATCACTAACGCGCGACCAGCTTCGCCGGCTGTACAGGGCCGTTCAAGAGGTTTTAGCCGAGGCGATTGCGCTGGGTGGTTCTTCAGTTTCGGACTACGTGGACGCCGACGGCGAGGAAGGCTTTTTCCAGTTGGAACATCGGGTGTACGGCCGTGAGTCAGATCCCTGCCGGGTTTGCAAGTCTCCCATCCGGCGCGTGGTGCTGGTGGGTCGCAGCAGTCATTATTGTCCGAAGTGCCAGAAGTAGAACTTACGCGCGCTTGCGATTATTTGGCCGCACTGACTTGCCGCCTTCCACTTCAGACTTCAACCGCGAAACTTCTTGCGGACTTAACATGCGGAACTCGCCAGGCGGCACGTCGAGCGCGAGCGGGCCGTAACGGACTCGGCGAATCTTCTCCACGTGGTGCCCGACTTCCTCGAACATTTTCCGGATTTGCCGGTTGCGACCTTCGATCAATACGACCTCGTACCAGGGATTATCTGCCTCGCGCACAACGCGAATCTGGGCGGGAGCTGTGCGTACGCGTCGGCCGCCTTTTTCCATGATCTTGATGCCCGCGCGAAGTTTTTCGAGGTCTTCGGGCTTGGGCTGGCCCGCCACTTTCACAACATAAGTTTTCGGCACTTTCGAAGCGGCTTGCATTAATTTGTGTGCGAGGTCGCCGTCGTTGGTTAGAAGAAGCAGCCCTTCGCTGGCATAGTCGAGGCGCCCCACGGGATAAACGCGTCCACGTACCCCCTTCACAAGCTTCATGATGGTCGGGCGACCCTCTGGATCGCTGACGGTTGTCACGTATCCCTTTGGCTTGTTGAGTACAAGGTAGACGTTTCGTTCGTGCCCGCGGAGAAGCTTCCCGTCCACGCGAATATGGTCTGTCTCAGGGTCGGCCTTGGACCCCAGTTCCGTCACGGTTTGTCCATTGACGACAACTCGACCGGAGGTAATCAGTTCCTCGGCTTTGCGGCGCGAAGCAATGCCCGCTCCTGCGATGATCTTTTGAAGGCGTTCGAGGGGCATAAGAATGTCGTTGCCTCTTATTCGAAGCGTATGGGAAAGAAACTACTCTGTTCCTGTGCGAACTGGCATTTCAACGACGCGAGCATCCCCGCGATCGCCGGGCTCGGTCTCAGCATTTTGGACTGAAACTTCAGTTTCGGAGTCACTGGCGACCGGATCTGAACTGGCCGAGGCTTCCGAAACTGCCGTGGCTGCGCTTTCCTCTTCTGCGGGAATGAGATCAGCCTGAAACGATTCCTGCACCAGCTTCTCGAACTCTTCCATGCTGGGCAGCTCGTTTACATCTTTCAACCCAAAGCGCAGCAGGAATTCTTTGGTCGTCTTATAGAGAATCGGGCGGCCAATCACCGCTTTGCGACCTGCAGTTGTAATCAGCTTGCGATCAAGCAAGGTGGCAATCACGCCATTCGAATCGACACCTCGGATTTCGCTGATCTCTGGCACCGTGACCGGCTGCTTATACGCGATGACTGCCAGGGTCTCGAGCGCCGGCAACGATAGGCGGATCGGCGGTTTCAGACTCTTCGCAAATCCGCGGACCACATCATGCTGCTCGGGCTTCGTGGACATGCGATATCCGCCCGCGACTTGCCGCACCTCGATCCCATGTTCGGCATCTGCATACGACGCGACCAGGTCTTCGAGCGATGCGCGCACCCGGGACTTCGCACCCGCATCGTCTAGTGCGTTGTCCTCCGCGCGCACTGTGTCTTTAACAAGCTGGACGATCTGCTCCAGCGTGACCGGCGTCTCCGCCGCATAGATGATGGCTTCGATTTGTGCCTTGAGGCTCATAAGTTTTTAGCGAACTGCTAAGTGCGAGGTGCCGCTCTATTTCCAATCGTCTCGAATCGCCGCCTGCTCGTTCATGACAGATTCGAACCCAACGTGCTTGCGAATCAGGATTTCCCCAAACAGCCGATCCTGTCTTAGCTGGACGGCCTGCAAGCGGACCATCTCGAGCATCGCAAGGAACATGCAGACCAAGGCCTGCTGCGATGGGATGGTCATAAGCATCTGTTTCAAACGAATGGGACGATCTTCAAGCGATAATCGTCTCCGCAGATAATCAATCATCTGGCCGACGGTGACTGTCTCTTCGTTCACATCCAGCACCGGACGCGAACGCGCGCGATCCAGAATCTGCTGAAATGTTTTCACCAGGTCGATGACATCTGCCGCCATCTCTGGTTCGGTACCCTCGGCGTCGACGAACTCTTTGAGCGCGGGGTTCGACCACACCGCATCCTCGATCTGCTGTTTTTGCAAAAGCATCTGGGCTGCGGATTTGAACTTCTCGTGTTCGAGCAGCCGGTTGACCAGCTCCGACCTCGGATCTTCTTGTGCTTCAGATCCGACTGCAGGGTCGCGGGGCAACAGCATTTTCGTTTTGATATGGATCAGGACTGCGGCCATGTAGATGAAATCAGCCGCAACATTTACGTCCAGTTCCCGCATACGCTGAACGTAGGTCAGATACTGAGCCGTGATCTTTGCGATCGGGATGTCGTAGATATCGATGTCCTGCTTACGGATGAGGTCGAGCAGAAGGTCGAGCGGTCCTTCGTAAACTGTCCCAACACTCACAGCAAATGGGAAATCGCTTTCCTTCTGAGGCTTGGACTTCGCGGCCGCGCCTGAAGGTTCGACGTGAATCGCCGTGTTCTCCGCCGGTGTCTCGATGGGAAGTGGTTCTGCCATGTTGGATGAATTCACTTGCGATCTACTTTGCTGTATTGTCGGCTTTTGGCGGCTCGTAATCCAGCGAAATCCCCATAGCGGCGCGGACTTCGTCCATGGTGTTCCCCGAGATCTTTCTCGCTCGGGCTGACCCCGCTTCAAGAATATCCCACGCCAGCCGCGGATTGTCCTCGTATTTTTTTCGACGTTCCTGCATCGGATTCAGCACTTGAATGAGTGCATTTGCGGCCCAGCCTTTGCACTCGATACAGCCGATGCCAGCGGAACGGCAACCTTCGTCGACTTTCGCAACAGTATCTCGATCGCTGAAAATTTTGTGCAGGTCTCCTACAGGGCATACGTCCGGATTGCCCGGGTCCGTACGCCGCACGCGCGCCGGGTCCGTCACCATGGTTTTCAACTTCTGCCGCACGACTGGCTCGGGATCCGTCAGCATGATCGTATTGCCGTAGGACTTCGACATCTTGCGCCCGTCGGTTCCGGGCAACTTTGCAGCGGGTGTTAAGAGTGCTTGCGGCTCGGGAAAGACAGGATGTTTTTGCCCATAAAAGAGATTGAAACGACGAGCGATCTCCCGCGTCAGCTCTACGTGAGCGACCTGGTCCTCGCCGACGGGTACGAAATCTGCCTTATAAATCATGATGTCGGCGGATTGGAGCACCGGGTAGCCAAGGAAACCGTACGTCCCCAAATCTTTCTCTTTGATATTTTCTTTCTGCTCTTTATAAGTTGGCACCCGTTCCAGCCACCCGAGCGGCGTGATCATCGACAGCAACAGATGCAGCTCAGCGTGCGATGGAACATGCGATTGGATGAACATCACGCAGCGCTCCGGATCGAGCCCCGCCGCCAGCCAATCGAGCAGCACATCGACAGAGTTCTGCTTCAGCTTCGAGGTGTCAGCGTAGTCCGTCGTGAGTGCGTGCCAGTCGGCGACGAAGAAATAGCATTCATACTGGTCTTGCATGCGCACCCAATTGTCGAGTGCGCCAACATAGTTTCCGAGATGCAACTTGCCCGTGGAACGCATTCCACTGAGCACGCGTTTGCGCGAGTTTGGGCGGGAACTCATTCAGAGCTTCACCAAGATGGAATTGAAGAAATGCAAAAACGGCGTGATCAGCTTGCTTAACAAACCGCCGCCGAGGTAAACGAGTGCCAATAATCCAAAAATGCCCATCGAATCGTAGGCTCGTCGCAATGGATCGGACAAGAAATGGCGAAGAACATGACTGCCGTCTAACGGTGGTACAGGAATGAGGTTGAACACAGCCAGCACGACATTGATCAACATCAGCTGGTACAAGAACGACACCAACGGTACCAGCATCGAATTGCCTACCTGATCCGTTGCTTTCAGAGCAGTAAGGTAGGGCATCAAGTTAACGAGTTGTTTGCCCACCGGCGACGTAAAAGCGATCACTGCCAAAACCAGCACGACTATGCCCGCGACAAGAAAATTGCTGACCGGGCCCGCAACCGAAGTCTTGATGTCATCCCACACCAGGTTTCGGAAGTTACGCGGATTCACGGGCGTTGGCTTTGCCCATCCCAGCAATGGAATACCAGTTATTGCTGCAATCAGGGGCATCAGCACGGTTCCTACTGGGTCGATGTGCTTGATGGGATTCAGCGTGATACGCCCGAGCATCATTGCTGTCGGATCCCCGCAGCGCCAAGCCGTCCACGCATGCGCAGATTCGTGGATGCTGATGGCGAACAGGAAGGCAATCAGCTGAAACAGAATGTCGACATGCTCTAGGGTCATTCGGAGATTCGTTCGATTTTAACAGACCGATCTCCACACTTTGCTTCTTTGTCCCATGTTTCCAGTGGCTTACACATTTTCTTTGAAAATACCAATCCTTCTTGAAACTGTTTCGTCTAACTCTACGTATTTCCTTACAGAGGTTGCTGAGAGACGCGGAAAGAAGGCGTTATGGTGTTGAGAGTCAATTTCGAACGAACGAATGATGTGGCGGTTCTCCTGTGCTCAGGCCGCTTGGTGCGCGGTCACGATCTGGATTTGCTGCGCGAGTGTTTGACTCATCTCGATCACGTGCGTGTGATTGTTCTGGATCTTGCCGCTGTGGAGATGATCGATGCGGGCGCCCTTGGGGTGCTGGTGTTTCTGCATCACTGGTGTCAGGAGAGCGGAATTCGTTTGAAGATTGTCAATCCGTCGCATCTTGTCCGCGAGTTGTTCGATCGCACACGCCTGAACTGCGTGTTTGATATCTCATCGCTGGAAGATGCGTTGGAGATTCTCGCTCCAACAAGCGAAGGCCCCTCCCGATTTGCGGCAGCCTGCTGAATAACGTAAGCAGGAGTTTTGAAGGGCGCCCTGGCGGCGCCCTTTCTGCTTTGTAGGCGCTTCCCGACAATGCTTTATAATTCGCGCGCCTTATGAAAGCACGGAAGACGCCTCATCCCAAACCTGTCGATGCTCTAACGTATCCGCGCTTTTCCGGCATCGCCACATTCATGCGTTTGCCGCACGTGACTGATCCTGCCGAGTTGGACATCGCGCTGGTCGGCATCCCTTACGATGGCGGCGCTACCTACCGCTCCGGTCCGCGATTCGGACCGCGTAATGTACGCGCACAGTCGTGCATGATTCGCCCTTGGAATCCCGTGTTGAAAGTGGACCCGTTCTCCAAGTACCGGATTGCGGATTACGGCGATCTTTCGGTTAATCCTCTTTCACTTGACGACACGTTTCAACGAATCACAAAGCAATTGAACGAAGTACTTTCCTCCGGCGCGCGGACTCTTTGTGTCGGGGGTGACCACTCGATTCTCTTGCCAATCCTTCGATCGGTGCACAAGCAATTTGGTCCGGTTGGTCTGGTCCAGTTCGACGCGCACAACGATACATGGGGCGGCTACTTCGGTAGTCCTCATTCTCATGGGACGCCAGTGCGCCGTGCGGTGGAGGAAGGCCTGATCCGCCCGAAGGATGTCGTGCAAATCGGTCTGCGTGGGCAGGTGTACTCGCGAGACGACTTCGATTTCGGAAAAAAGCACGGCTTCCGCGTGATGAGTTCGGAAGAATTTCACGCTGGAGGAGTTCCTGCTGCTCGCAAGCTACTGCAAGCTCTGAAAGGCAAGCCAGTTTACGTAACCCTCGATATTGATGTTGTTGATCCTGCATTCGCGCCCGGCACTGGCACTCCTCAAGTCGGAGGGTTGACGAGCGCGCAGATCATTGAACTCGCGCGTGCTTTGCAAGGGCTCAAGCTCGTCGGCTGCGACCTGGTCGAAGTTTCGCCTCCCTACGATAACGGAGAGATCACGTCCCTCTTGGCCGCCAATCTTCTCTACGAATTACTGTGCGTTATGTAGGGCCGACCTCTCACGAGAATGACGGAACTCGCCCGAAAACTTCGCGTCAACGACTACTTCTCCCTCGGATGGGGAACGATGGTGGGCGTTGGCTGGCTAGTCGTCATGGACGACTGGCTGCTACGCGGAGGCACGCTGGGCGGCGTTCTTGGTTTTGCCATCGGCGGCCTACTGCTGCTTCCTATTGGTTATGTGTACGGCAGGCTTGTAACGTTGATGCCGGACGCTTCCGGTGAAGTCGCCTATACCGCGAAAGTGTTTTCACCGACCGTTTCCTATGCGACCGGCTGGATGATGTTCCTGGCTTACTTCATCGTCTGTCCATGGGAAGCCGTCGCAGTCGGCCGCATCGCTGGTTATATCTTTCCCGCACTGAACTCAATCGCACTTTATAACGTGGGCGGGAAGTCTGTTTATCTTCCGCACCTGGTCATTGGTCTTGCGCTGACTGCCTTTCTGACCGTGCTCAACTATCGCGGAATCCGCTTGAGTGCAACGTTTCAGAATTGGACCACCCTCGGCACACTCTTACTCTTTGTGGTGTTTGTGCTCTGTGGTGTAACACGAGGATCGACGAAAAACTTCCCGCCGCTCTTCACGCATTCGCCTTTTGTATCCATTCTTTTAGTTCTGCAGATCGTTCCTTATTTCATGACCGGGTTCGAGTCCGTAACGAAGGCAGCAGAAGAGGCCAATCCGCAATTCCGCGCGCAAGGATATTTCCGCGCGATATGGGCAGCGATCATCGTCGGATTCGTTTTCTACATCATTGTGATCGCGGCCGTTGGATATGTTGCCCCCTGGTTCGGCCTGACGAGTCAACCTTTCATGACGGCGGTTGCATTTGAGCAGGCCGTCGGTTCGCGCTGGATTGTGAGCATCATTCTTGCTTCAGCGCTGCTCTCATTGTTCAAGGTCTTCAACGGAAATTTTGTGGCCGCGAGCCGGTTGCTCTTTGCGATGGGGCGTCGCGGGCTCGTCGATCCTCGGCTATCGCAAGTGCATCCCGTAAATCAAACACCAGCGCTCGCTGTTGTTTTTGTGGGCATCGCAACGGCAGCCTGCATGTTCCTTGGCAGCGCAATCCTGGTACCGGTCTCCGAAGTCGGGTCTGTTGCATCCGCCACTGGATGGACTGCAGCTTGCCTTGCGTATCTGTGGATGCGTCCTTCGACATCGAGTCGACTCGTCGCGATTGTTGGAGCTGTTGTTGGAATCGCTATGGTTTGCATGAAGATCCTGCCGATTCCAGGCCACTTTAGTCGCTGGGAATGGATTGCGCTCGCGGTATGGATTGCTCTCGGAGTCGCATTGAGAAATCGTAAGCAAGCATCTGGCACCGCATAGTCGTTGCGGGAAACATCTTTATCCAGACCTTGGGAGTTTTCGAATGAAACACCGCGCCTTTTTTGCTGTGATCATTACCTTTCTTTTTTTAGGACTGACTGTCGCAACTTGCATTGCTCAGGATGCTCCCTTCGACCTTGTTATTACTCACGGCCGCATCATCGATGGAACCGGCTCGCCATGGTACTCAGGCGACATTGGCATTCGCGACGGTCGGATCGCAGCTATCGGAAATCTCGCCAACTCGCAAGCAAAGCGAACGATCGATGCTCATGGGATGGTCGTCGCGCCTGGTTTCATTGACATGCTTGGACAATCAGAGCTGACGATTCTCGTCGATCCGCGACTGCCGTCGAAGATTTATCAAGGCATCACGACAGAAATCACGGGTGAAGGCGGCTCCGTTGCTCCGCAAACGCCTGAAATTCGTCAGGCTGAAGCCGACATCTATCGCCATTTGAACCTGACTCCAGACTGGTCCACCTTCCGCCAATACTTTGCCCGACTGGAGAAGCAGGGAATGGGCATCAACCTGGCTTCCTACGTGGGCGCCACACAAGTTCGCGCTGCTGTTCTCGGATACGAAGACAAGCAGCCCACGGCCGAGCAGCTCGATCAAATGAAAAAGCTGGTTCGCGAAGCCATGCAGGACGGCGCAGTAGGTGTTTCAACCTCTCTTGAATACCCGCCAGCTCCCTACGCGAAGACGGAAGAATTGATCGCCCTTGCTGCTGAGGCACCCCCTTTCGGTGGTATCTACGCCACGCATATGCGCAGCGAAGGCGACGCCATCATGGCGTCCATTGACGAGACTGTCCGCATTGGGCGAGAAGCCAAAATCCCGGTTGAAATTTGGCACCTGAAAATCGCCGGCAAAGCCAATTGGGGCCAAATGCCGAAGGTCCTTGCCAAAATCAATGCCGCTCGCGCGGAAGGGGTTGATGTTGCTGCCGACACCTACGCTTATACCGCCTGGTACAACAGCATGTCTGCGTTCATTCCGCCGTGGGCTCATGACGGTGGCGACGCCAAGCTGGTCGAGCGGCTCAAAGATCCGACCACCCGCGCGCGCATCAGGAAAGATCTCCTCACTCCCTCGACTACCTGGGACAACGAGTGGAATGAAATCCCCGGTCCGGAAGCAGTCATGATCGGTGTTGCGCAAAATCCCAAGCTGGTTCAGTTTCAGGGCAAGCGCTTGTCAGACGTTGCTAAAGCCTGGAACAAAGATCCGCTTGATGCACTGTTTGATTTCCTGATTGAGGATAATGCGTTCACGGAGTGCGCAGTGTTTGGAATGTCCGAGCCCGATGTGGCTCTTGCTCTGCAGCAACCATGGGTCGCTTTCGATAACGACTCCTCTGGCACTTCGCCCGAAGGAATTTTGGGAAAGCAGCATCCGCACCCTCGCGCATACGGGACCTTCCCGCGCGTACTCCGCAAATATGTGCGCGAAGAAAATAAACTCTCACTGGAAGATGCGATTCGGAAGTTCTCGGCGTTGCCCGCTCAACGCATGCGCCTCACGGATCGCGGCGTGCTCAAGCAAGACATGTGGGCGGATATCGTGATCTTTGATCCCGAAAAAATTCGTGATCTCGCGACCTTCGACAGTCCCAATCAACTCTCTGTTGGAATGGACTATGTATTGGTGAACGGCGTTCCGGTGATCGACGAGGCAAAGATGACTGGGGCACTTCCCGGGAAGGTTTTGCGGGGGCCCGGCTACAGGCACTGATCCTGCACCAGAATTCTATCTTTGGACTACTGTCAGAACATGTTTCCCGACCACGGCGCTATCGATTCGGCTAGGGAGCGCGAATTTCGAATTCATGCCGAGTCCCGGATACTTCGGAGCCAGGTATTTCTCTACGAACATCTGGACCAGGAAGCGCGGTATCTCAGATCCATCAAACCAAACTTTATCGACCTGGACTTGTCCTTGTCCCCCGACTCCGCGTCCAGTAGCAGTGACGACAACATCATGGACCCCACTGAACAAGCTAAGGAGAGGATTCGGATTTCTTGTGCCAGCGCGCACCTTGTCAAAATCGATCCGCGCCCGCCCGACGATATTTCCGCTATCTCCCTCGAGTCGTAACGATTCCACGCCCGGAGGGAAACGGACCATCCCGGAAGCGAGATATGCGTTCATCTCTTGTTCGGTGATTGCAGTAGGTGCCGGATTCGGTTTTGCCGACTCGCCATTCTGTTGTATGTAGGCGAGTTTCTTCTCGGCACTCTCCGCCGCTGGACTGGCCGCTTCAGCTTTGTTGGGAAAATTTGAACTTACCAGGGCTGCGCCTAATAATAACAAAAGGAAGACGAATGGCTTCATGGTTTCAGTGCGGCTTGGGTCGATGCGCTCTTGTCAGGGACCACGCGAGGTTCAATCAACGTTCCGTTCACTATGTAACCGCCGCCTGTTCGCGCCAATTTCAAATCGAGCTTGTTCCCCGAGCTGATCGTTCCGCTTACCTGATAGATGCTGTCCGGCATCTGTAGTTTGCCATCCTTAATTTCAAACTTCCCGTCACGGCGAAGCAGTTCACCAGTAAACGCCTCAACCATTACGGGTTCTCCGCTTTCGCGCAATCGCAGCGTACTGAATCGGCCATTATGAATTTCAAATGACAGAGCCCCATCGGCGCTTTCGCGAAGAGAAGGAAGAGAGTATCCGGAGGCCTTGACCTTCATTGTGCCGTGACCTGTTCCGAGTGCCCATGGCCCACCCAGCAACGTCGTCAGTTGTTCGAGAGAGACCTTGTCGAATTCTCCATCGCCACTATAAGCCGGTGGCCTTACCCCAAAGTCGACAGTCCAATTCCCCTTGTACGTTCCACTGAGTACTTGGGCGTGCATGTCCGAAAAACGCAAGGTGCCGCGATTGATTTCCACTGTGGATTGAACTTTGTTGGCAATCAGTTGGTGCAACAGTAACTGCCCGATGCGCAATGATCCTGATGCGCGCCAGAAAAGGAAGGGCGACTGGCTGTTCGATTCCGATCCTGCAAGTAATCGATACCACGCGCGTTTCCCGGAAGCTGGCGTAAAAAATCTACCGAGTTCTTCGGTGGACACTCTATCTGCTGCTAATCCATATCGTCCGAAGCATTCCTGCTTTCCCTCACAGGATCGCGGCAAGGTGATCTGGCCTGACCAATTCGTTCCTGCCGCAGTGGCCAATAATTTTTCCAGTCGGACCGTATCGGCATCTAGAGTGACCTGACCGGCGGAGATTTCGACCGGCGCACTGGTACCCGGCAGTTCCACTCGCATGCTGCGAATGACAGCTGATCCTTCCGCGTGCGGTGCAGCGAAACCAGTCCACTGACCTTCCATATGCACGTCAAGCTTTACGTCGCCATCCACAGCTGGATGATAAGCAGAAATTCCAAGCAGCCGCGCGAGATCGAAAACTCGCTGAACCTGGCTTTCTCCTTCAATCCTGAACCGGTAACCGTGCCGCAACAGTGTTCCTTGCGCCATGGCAGGAGTGGGCCGTCCCAAAGAAAGCGGGAAGGGAAGCAGAGTCAACTGAAGTTCTGTGGACGGAGAAGGCTTCGTTAGCTTGCGACGCTTTGCATCTGAAGCTTGCGCCTCACCGACCGCGAACGCGATCGTGCCGAGTTCGAACGCTGCACTGTCACTCGCGCTATCTCCTAACGTGACCGACACCGCTTGACCGCTTCCTCCGTAGACAACGGCTTTGTCTGCTGATTTTTGCGCCGTGAAGGTTCCGTCGATGTACCCGGTGGCGGCTAGTCCCTCGGGCAAGCCTTTTTTCGCGCGCCTCACGAGAGTTGCGAGCGCTTGTGCCGGTACCTTTTCAACGGTGAAGGTCAAATCGTAAGTTCGCGAACCCAGTGGCTCACGAACGTTCCCCGCTACTCGAACCGTTCCTTCGCCCACCGGACTATGGCAGTCGACGTTGCTGAACTCGCGCGACCGTGAATCGAAATGCGCACCACATTCAGTCGCGAGATTTAAATTACCTCCGCCAAGCAGGTCATAGCGTCGGAAATCGCCGACCTTTGCCAGCGAGGCGATCTCCAGAGAGGATGGCTGTCCTTTGAAGCTTGCCGAGAAATCAACTCCGCCACGCCAACCCGCGTCTCGCGCCAATAGCAATTTTGTTAGGGCTCCTAGCTGCGCATCCTGCCACTCAAAACGGAAATCGACAGGAGTCTCTTGTAGTGTCGCCGCTCTTTGCCAGGTGCCATCGAGGCGGACCAACCCCGTGTCCGTCAGGTTGAAGTCAGTGCGGATTGGTTGCGCTCGCAGACGCATCCCCCAGGAATTCTCGGATTCCTGCCACACCGCCAGATCGGCATCCGTCAGCGCGAACGCTTTCTTTTCCTGTCCTAATTTGATGTTCACTCGAGCGCGCGATGCCTCAATGTAAGGGAAGCCCGGGCGCGGCTCGCGGGAAGACTTCGATGTCGGGGCAATGGGTGACTTCGCAGCTCGTTCGACTAAACCCTCAAGGCTCCATCTTCCGTCGCCGGTGCGTGTGAGGTTCACGCTCGGTTCTGAAAGGGATAGCCGGGAAATTTCAAGCCGCCCGCGCAGCAATGACCGCAATCGCAATGATGCAGTCACTTCCGCAGCTTGCAACATGGGCTCCGCACTGATGGCCGGGTCGTCATGGACCACAACTTTTTGGAGATCAAAGCCAGGCCTCGGCAATATGTGGATTCGTAACGCGCCAACGTCAACCTGGCGGCCCAGAGCCATGCTCATGGTATTGACAACGCGCGATTTCAAACGGTTTGCGCCTGGACGCGCAAGGAAAAGGATGGCCACGATCGCTGCTATGGCCAGCAGCCAGCGTTTTCTGGACTGCTTTCGAGTCACCGGATTGCCTTCAGTGTGCGGTCCCAGCGGGTTTGATCGAAGAAGCGAACTACGGTGTACGCCAGCGACTTCATACGTTCGCCGAACTCTCGATGCTGATATTCGTCCGCAGCCGTTTTGAATGACCAGTAAACAAACATGGGCTGCCCGATCACATTTTCGCGCGGGACAAATCCCCAGTAGCGGCTATCTCGGCTCACGTCGCGATTGTCTCCCATCGCGAAGTAATGGTTCGGAGGCACTACAAGATCGTCTCCCTGCACATAGTTTTGCAGGGACGCTTGCCATTCCGGTGTCACGTTATAAAGATCCGACGCCGGAACCGAAGGGAAGTTGTCGCGATACGGATCGAAGCTGCCGATCGCTTTGTGCATCACATACTTCTCATCCAATTTTTCGCCGTTGCGGTACACAGCTCCATCGCGCAGATGGATTCGATCTCCTGGAATTCCGATTACCCGCTTGACGAGATACAAGCCCGGTTCAGCGGGCGATAAGAAAACAACGATGTCACCTCGCCGCAGGTCCCGGTACGGAAGCAGCGGTCCCATCCACTTTGTGCGCGGAGCGAAATGCTCCCGATTCACAAATAAATGATCGCCGATCAACAGCGTATCTTCCATGGAACTGGATGGAATCGCAAACGCCTGAAGCACAAACGTGATAATGAATAATCCGGTTACGAGAACGACCGCCAAAGATTCCAGGAACTCTACCGGCGTTTCTTTCCGCTTCTCTTGTGGCTCTGAATCCTTTTTCTTCAAGTCAATTTCCTTATCACGTTTGTTTTAACATCATCGAACGATCTTAAAAGTCCGGGTCCAGCGAGTTTGATCGAAAAAGCGCACGACGATATGCACGAAAAACTTGAATCGCTCCCACCATTCCTTCTGTTGATATTGGTTCGGAGGTGTCAGGAAGGACCAGTAAATGAACATCGGCCTGCCGACCACGTTTTCGCGTGGGATGAATCCCCAATAACGACTGTCATAGCTCACGTCGCGATTATCGCCCATTGCGAAGTAGCTGTCCGGCGGTACGACGAGATCGTCGCCTTTCTTGTACGTGTCCAAAACCATCTGCCATGCGGGCACAACGCCATACATGTCCGACGGAGGTACCGCGGGAAAATTGTCGCGATATGGATTCGGTATATCCGCACCGGTGTGTTGAACGTACGGCTCATCCAATTTTTCGCCGTTCCGGTACACCACGCCATCCCTCAGATGAATGTGGTCTCCCGGAATCCCGATCACTCGTTTGACTACGTACAGGCCAGCTTCTGCGGGAGACAAAAACACCACGATGTCGCCACGGCGAACGTCCCGGTACGGCATCAAAGGACCCATCCAGCCGGTTGCTGGCGCGAACTGTTCCCGATTCACAAAAACGTGATCGCCAATCAGCAGCGTATTCTCCATCGAACTCGATGGAATCTCGAAGGCCTGCATGATGAACGTGATAATGAAAAGTCCGGTCACCAGCACCGCAGCCAGTGACGCCAGGAATTCGACGGTAGTCTCTTTCGGTTTGTCCTCGGACTTCTTCTCTTTTTTCGTGGCGGCCACTGAGCTGGATCCTGGTAAATTCCCTTCACTTCACGGCGCGGAAAGTGCGGTCCCACCGGGTGATCTGAAAAATGTGCGTGACAGCATAAGCAAAGTGAAAAAGTTTATCACCCATGGATGGAGTACTCGGCAGATCGTTCTCCAGGTTTCGTACCGACCAATAAATAAGGAGAGGGCGTCCTATGATGTTTTCACGCGGCACAAATCCCCAATAGCGGCTGTCATAACTTGAATCGCGATTGTCGCCAAGCGCGAAGTAGTACCCGTCCGGCACGATGAGCTGGTTTCCATCCACAAGTTTTTTCATCTCCAGGAACCAATTCGCATCGAGGCCAGCAGCCACTATGTCCGGACGCGGAAAGTTGTCCCGAAAGTTGTCCGGCGTGGTGGATTTGAAACGCACATACTTCTCGACAAGAGGCGTTCCATTTACATACACACGCTTATTCACCATGCGCACGCGGTCACCGGGTACTCCGACTACCCGCTTCACAAAATGCTGGCTGGGATTGACTGGATAATGAAAGACGATGATGTCGCCGCGCCTTATCTTTTGATATGGCATCATCACGTCCCACCAGCTTCCGCCTCCATAGCACTGCTTATCGACGAGAAGATAGTCTCCGATCAGCAATGTGTCTTCCATGGATTCGGAAGGAATCTGGAACGCTTGCACGATGAACGTGACTACGAAAATGGCAATCACAACGGTGCACAGAAGCGACTGCAAAGTGGCAGCCGTGTCTGATCCCATTGTGTGTGCGCGTGCGTTCATCCTGTTAAGGACCTTCCTTCTGAATCGCTGAGGACGCTGAAAGGTGCTCCAGTACCTGCCGGGCAGCTTCTTGTTCGGCGCGCTTCTTGGTCGTTCCTTCGGCTCTCCCCACGAATGCCACCTTCGATGGCGCTCCCTCGTCGGTCAATCGCGCTTCTACGGTGAACATCTTTTTATGTTCCGGCCCTTCCTGTTTGACGAGCACGTACATCGGTTGTCGTCTTCCTGTGGCTTGCAGGAGTTCCTGCAACGCCGATTTGTAATCCGTCAAAGGCAGCCCGGTTCCACTGCCGGTCAAAGCAAGCAGTTCCGGATGCAGCACTTTTCGCTGCACAAATGCGCGAGCCGGCTCCAGGCCACCGTCCAGGTAAATCGCCGCTAGAACTGCTTCCAAGGCATCGGCGAGCAGTGCACTTTTAGCACGACCGCCGCTCTTTTCTTCTCCACGTCCGAGTCGCAGATAAAACCCAAGGTCTAGCTGTTGGGCAACTTGGGCAAGGTGCTTTTCGCTCACCAGGTGCGCGCGCAACTTTGAGAGTTGTCCTTCGTGGAAATTAGGAAAGCGCTGGTAGAGTTCTTCACTGCTGACCAGCGCCAACACGGCATCGCCCAGGAACTCGAGCTGCTCGTTATCTCCGATTCGTGTCCCGGTCTGCTGAGACTCCCGTTCCCGAGCCTGCGAGCTATGCGTGAGAGCTTGCTCGATCAGTTCCGGACGCCCGAAGTGGTATTCGAGCGCCGTTTCCAGCGTGGCGATTTCTCTTGTCTTCATGCAATCGGATGCCGCAACCGCTTCTGCCGGCGCTCATCCGCGGAGTTGCCTTAATTCTTTGGCGCTTCAGCCGGATTCTTCGGTGCCTCCGCCGGTGTCGCAGGCTTCGCCGGAGTACCTCCGGTCAATTGCACCAAGCGATCTTTTTCCCGCTGAGCCAGCGTTTTGATGGAACTTCCTTCTGGGGCAATGCTCACAGCTCGATCTGCCTCTTTCAATGCATCGGGATACCGGTTCTGCTTATCGAGAGACAAAGCGAGTCGCAACACGACGACTGGATCGGGACTCGAAGGATATGCATCGATGGATTGGCGCAGCAGTTTTTCTGCGTTCGGAAAGTCATCCTTTTTGAACGCCAACGTGCCAAGGATTGAGTAAGAATTGGACCGCAAAAGCGACTTGTAAGCGTCAATCTTTTCCTGTGGTGTGCCGGCCGGGACCGCCACATCCGTTTCTACGGTTTCAGTGGCACGTTTGGCGAGTTTCTCCGCCTCCGCCCAACGCTGGTCTTTGTCGAGATCGCTATCGCGCGTTCTTTCCGTCAGAACTTCGGCAACGAGCACGAGCGCTTCGGGATCGTCACCATCGAGTCCGAGAACTTTGCGCCCCATCGCTTCGGTTTTCTCCGCATTGTTCGCGCTCTGGTAAGCACGCATCGCGGTCTTGTAAAGGATGATCCGAAGCTCACTATCCGGGAACTTTGTCGCGAAATCATCAGCCGCCTTCTCGAGTGCGGCGGCATCAGTGATGGCGGTCGCCGCTTTGTAAGCGTCGAACTCAGGCTGTGTTTTCGCTTGCGGTGGACGCTTCCCAACCTGCGGTGTGGCGGCTGCTCCCTGCGCTGCACCCACTTGCCCCTGTGCCGCCTGGCCTTGCGCAGGTTGAGCTTGCGACGGTTGACTCTGGCCCGCTTGCCCTTGCGGCGTTTGTCCGCTGTTCTGAGCGACTGCCCAGCTTGCCATGCTCAGCACTGCGCCCAAGATTGCTGCTCGCTTCATGCTGTCTCCTGTGTGCGATATTCAATCGCGAATTTTCTATTCACAAAATCTATTGCTGCGGCCGTGTCGGCGGTTCGTAAGGCTTGCTCAGTCCACGCTCCGCTGCTGCTTTTACCTCAGGCATCGTGCCACCCGCATCGAGCGCCGCCCGATAATGCACGATCGCGTTTTCCCGGTCCTCTTGCAAATCGGAGATCCGTCCCAGGTAAATGTGGGACCACGCAACCACCTTCGGCTCATGCGCTACGCCCAGCGCCTTCTCGAAGTACCCGCGTGCGCTTTGCATGTCGGCCTGCATCGTCGCCACTTGCGCCAGGATAAAGAGCGCCCTGCCCGGGTCTTCCCTATTCTCATCCAGCGCCTGTTGGGCGAGTTTCTGCGCGCCCTCCGGGTCTCCTGCAGACAAACGCTTCTCCGCCTGCTTCAGCAGCGGTTGATCGCTGGGACGCGTCAGGTGCAACAGTTCCGGCGTCGCTTGCGTCGCGAACTGCACCTGCGCTGCTCGTTTCATTTCCTTGCCGACATCGATCGCATTCAGCATGTCGGCGTACGCATTCTTCATTCCCGTCGGCTCTTTTTCGAATTGTGCCAAAGCATCATAGAAGTGCCGCGTCAGGATGTACCCTTCGTTTACCGAATCGTTCACTTCTTTAAGCCGATCCGCTTCCGGCACCTTGGGCTGCGTGCGCGTTTCGATTGCTCGCACCAGGCATTCGGTCACGAGCAGAGAAATATTGTTCTTGAAACTGTCGTCGAGCGGCGCGGTCTTTACCTGTTCCAAAAGAGGTTCAAGCCGCTTGAATGACGACCCTGTTCGCAAGGCCAACGGGTCAAGCAGGTAATGCAAATACGTGTGCCGGATCTGTTGCATCTTCAACGACTGCCCAGTCGGTGAGATCACGACGAAGTAGTCGCTCGCATAGTTACGCGCGTTTGTCTGTCCGGGCGCTCCCATCGGATCGAGGTACACAGTGAACTGGCGACCCAGGTATGCAGCGGAAGGAATCTTTAGATAGATCTCGGTATCGAACAGCATCTTTGCGAGCGGTTCGTGATACTGATTCGGCAATGCCTCGTATTCCGCTTTGTGCTTCTGCCAAATCGCGCCGAGTCCCGCCGTTTCATAAAACTTCGCCAGGAAGGGAACGAACCCGATCACGAAACTGGCGTCGGGCGGGAGTTCGGCTTCCTTGACCTTTGGCGCAAAACCAGGCGCTTCGCCTAAATACAAAGCCAAGGAGACATATTGCGCAAGATCGCGCGAGGAGTCTGCAGGCTGGTGATCGTGATAGAAATCGCACATCGGTGCGGATGCCGCCTTAGCCTCAGGCGACGTTCGAAGGGCCTGCGCCACCTCGCCCCGAATCGTTTTTCTCAACGGTTCTGAAGTCGCCAGATCCTGGTCATAGCCGCAGGCGTTGATTGCAGTTAGAACCGTGAACAGGGTTTCGCTTGTATCGAGCGCGACTTTCGGAGTGTTTTGCGCGGCGCACGTTGCAACCAGCAGTCCGAACAGGACCGCTATCGTCGTCTGTCGTAAACGGGAAACCAGGAACTGCCTCCTACGGCGTGGCGGGAATAACTCTGTATCTATAGCAGTTTACGGGCTGAAAACATGCTCGGTCAAACGCTCTTGGCCGCTACGGGAGAACACTCTGCGGAACGGGATTGGCCACCAGCAAGACTGAAAAAGCTCACTTCAAGACCGGAGCTCGAAGAAGCGGTTTTCTGAGCGCTGATTGCCAAGTGGCTAAGTACTAAGTGCTAATTGCTGCCTTACCCCTTCACGCTAATCTTTGCGAAGGAAAGCACAGCATGGCCCGGTGTGGGCCGCCCCATCGACGTCGCGGGACGGAACGTCGTGAAGATCAGCATGTTCTTGACGGCAGGCATCAATTCCTGTGCTTCCGGCGAATCGGACAGAATCCGATAGTCCTGCACGCGCCCATTCGCGTCGACGTAAGCCTCAATCACCAGCGTATCCGAGTTGATCGAACTCATCTGCGAAGCAAACGAGGATTGCAGCAGGACAGGCCCGGTCGAGAGCATCAAAGGAACATCAGTGTTTCCCGCTTGCAGAGGGGCGGGCAAGGCGAAGAAACTCATCAGCACGCCGAATATCACGACCGCGCTGATCAGTCCTGCCGTTGCAGGAACCATGAATGCATTCAGCGCGTTCTCAAACCGCACCAGGAAACCTTCGAACAGCGGTCGCTTCGCTAATGCGATCTCTTGTGAAATCGCAACTTTTAAGCGCAATGCCAAATCGGCCGGAGCCCGCTTCCGCCCCAGCCCCGAAACCAACTGTTGTGTTTTTGAAAGCTGCTCGTATTCTCTGGCGCAAGCCCCGCAATGCTCAACGTGGCCGCTCAGCATGTGCATCTGGCGACCCGTCAGCATTCCATCCAGATACGGCGAGAACAACTCTTTTGCCTCACCGCATGTCATGATGTCACCTCTACACTGTCGCTTGTCCCGGAACCGCGTGGCTCTTGCATCTCGTCTTCCGGCGCCATCAATCCAAGTTCCGGTCCCACTTGCTTCACAAATCCCAGCAGACGTTGCCGCAGGGCATCTCTTCCGCGCGTCAATCTCGATTTCACTGTTCCCAGCGAAACCTGCGTCACTTCGGCGATCTCTTCGTAAGACATTCCTTCCAAGTCGCGCAATACCAGGGCCGTCCGATAGGGCTCCGGTACCGAACGCAGCTCGTGCTCCACGCGCGCGCGAACTTCCTCATGCGCGAATGCGTCAAACGGCGAATCGTGTCCATCCACCAGGCACCGTTCAAGTGCCGTTCCGGGTTCCTGCGTACTCTCGCCTCCGGGTTCCATCGATGTTTCTCGCGCTTTATGCCTGAACCACCACCGCCGACGGTTTGCCGCCTCGTGCAGCGCGATGCGGTAGATCCAGGTCTTCAGGCTCGACTCCCCATGGAAGTGCCCAATTCCGCGAAACACTTTCACGAACACATCCTGCGTCGTGTCCGCCGCATCCGCCGGATCGCACACGATGCGGTACACCAAGCTGTAGATCGGCTGATGAAACTCAGCGATCAACCAGGCGTACGCGTCTTCGTTCCCGGCCTTCAATTCGGCTACGATCGCTGCTTCCTGCGCTCGTACTCCGATCGCGCTTGCGAGATCGCCCAACGTAGTTGCTCCCGCCATCACTTTCATGGCGCACCCCTCATTATAGGTCGCCCTGGCAACATGGGTCCGAAAACTGTTTTCCTTAGTCCCGCACGAGACTGGAGTTCGCCGTCTCATATACTTAGACCCCAAACGCTTAACAGATGTTCCAGAAGACCAGTTGCCCCGATTCCCTCATAGAACACCGGAAAGGCTCCTTCTTGCGCCCTGCCCAGCCCTCGAGGCGGCCAAGTAAAGGCTCTTCTTTGAATGACTTACCGGTATCCACGAAATTGAAGGCGATGACGGCCCGAGCTGCACGAAGGGTGGCCATACTGAGTGCTGAAGGCTGAGTGCTGAATGCCGGCTGAGGCCTGAAGCCTGCAGCCTACTTCGGTGGCTGCGCCTGCGAAGCCGTCGGCGGTTTTGGGACTTTCTTCTTGGTCGGCTTCTTTGGAGGCTCTGTATCGTCCACGACGATCTTCTTGGGAGGTGCAGGCGGGTTCGCCTGCAATGTCTTCACCTGAGTCCGCAAGCGCTCGAGCTCCGTTTCCTTAGACCCAGTCACGGTGTCCATTCGATCTGCCAGTGCACGGCGTGTGCTCTCCAGAGAACTCACATCATTGGACAAGTTTTGAAATTCATCTTTCGATCCAAACGCCCCGCTCAACTCGGTTACTGAAACCATCACGTCGTACAACGCATCCAGGTTCCGATAAAGCTTGAATGTAGCGCGCGTATCTTCTGGCGCGGCCTGCAACTGGCCGATGATTTCCGGCAGCGCAGATTTCAGATTTCGCTGAATCGAATCCACGTTTGATTGCGCCTGCCGTTTGTTGGTGCCATCCGTTTTCCATTTCTCAACGCGCATTTTGCCCAGCGTGTTCTGGATCGAATCGCTGGTCTGCTGCAGTTGCGAGAGGATCGTGTTCAGTTGACTAACCGAAGCGTACGAAACAGGGGCGGATGTGGTGGGCGCAGACGGCGGTTGATTCTGTGCGAAAGCCGCAGATGCGATGAGTACGCAAGCGGCAAAAATTGTTGAGGAGCTCCGTGTCATGGTTAGGGTCCAAGTGTGTGAAATTACGACGGCTGCGCTCTTTTAAATATATCCCATCGAGTTTGACTCTGCCCAAAAGGTAAGCGAGAATTGACGTCGGCGGTCTTCACTACTCCTACCGTCGTCTACTGTTGATTCTTTGGGCCTGTGGCGCAGCTGGGAGCGCGCTTCCATGGCATGGAAGAGGTCGTCGGTTCGATCCCGACCAGGTCCACCAGCTTCTCCTGTTTGTTCTCTAACATTTTTCCCTTCAGGCCGAATGAAACCTAGGTCTTGATCAGCCTCTTACGCTGACCCAGTAGGCAGAGATCGCGAACTACTATGCTCTTGTCCTTATTGTATGATTTCGGCGGCGGGCCCAAACCCAAGATGGGACTTGTCAACTGGACCGAGCATGGATGGGTGGTCGCGATCCTCACAGCGAACGGCGAGTTGTATTCGGACGGCGTGATTACAGATCACGGCTGCGCTTTGATCGGTATACAGAGTGATTTGTCTTGCACCTTTGAAGTGAAAACCCCGAAACACGTTGTGTTCACGTTGAAGCAAGGGGATACGGTGCGGCGAGTCGGTGATATCGAACTCGTCGACAAAAACACAACGCTCACCACGCATCACGTGACACCGAGTAAAGGAACTCCTTTTATCGAAAAAACTGTCTGGGAGCGAGAGTCGGAATAGCAAGTTCATCATCGCTTCGAGTGGCACGTGTGACCCTTACCCGCTCCTCGTAGGGAAAACGGTCATGGATCCCGACCATGTCCACCACAATTTCCACCATCTTGTCCACTTGCGAAATCTTCCGCCGTTCTCACTGCTGATTCGTCAAGTGGTACGCTCTTCCGGATGAAACGTGCACTTCTGTTGATTTACGCCTGCCTTGTTTTGTCGGCGTGTTCCCAAAATCGAGCCACTCCTGCTGACAATCGTGAAGCCGACGTCAACTCACTGCGCGTGGCACAACAGGCCGCGATCAAGGCCTTCGTATCGAAGAACGCGGATCAGATGGTAGCTGCCTACTCCGGTGATGCCAGTCTGATGTTCTCCAACTCGCCGATCCTCAGAGGTGAGGATCTGAAAAGCGCAATAAGAGGTTTGGCGGCGGATCGGAATTTTTCGATGGAGTTCACCACGGACCAAGTCGAAGTGGCGAAGTCGGGCGAGCTAGGTTACACGCGTGGGGCGTACACCATGACCATGAGCGATCCGAAAATCAAGAGAACTCTTCGTGAAAAAGGCAAGTACGTGTCGATATATGCCAAGCAGACGGACGGTAGTTGGAAAATGATCGAAGACATCAGCAATGCCGACGCGCCCGCAATCCCAGTGGAATCGCCGCATTGAATGTTGCTGAGACAAAGGCCGCCAAGATCGGCGGCCTCATTTCTTTTCGCACCCTACGGAAAAAGCCGAATATGTATTATCAAATGCCGCAAATGCTGCCACTGAGTTCGCTATTCCACCGTCCACTTACCCCAAACGGACTAGCACTGTCACTCCACAGAATGTAGGGCCCTGCAATATTCAAGTTGCCTGAAGCGCCTGCGAATCGACCCGTTCCCGAGATGATTTTTGCCGTATTTCCCTTGTAGTCGCCCAACCCTACCTTGCCGGGAGTGAACCCGAAAACAGAATTCGCGACCTGGAAGGTGAAGCTGTCTTGACACGCGGGAGGCAAAGTAAAGTTTGCGGGAAGGAGTTCAGTGGAGCAAAGATAAACTTGGTATTGGCCTCCTTTTGCGCCATGTTGAGACCCACTCCCATCATTCCCAGACATGCCGCCGACCAAGGGCTCGCCCCCGACCGTGGTGTAAATCGGCCCACCCCACACATCAGCATCCGGTGCCAACGGATACGACGTGGGGAGAGTAGCCTGGCTGATACCGCGTATCTCTGTACAACTCGGTTGTGCTCCAATCTGCGGACTCAACGCAAGCAGAATGAAGGCTCCTGTGGCTAACGCCAATAGTAAGGTCAATGCAATAAGACTTCTTCCTTGCATGGAAGACCTCCTTGGTTATGAAACCTGAGTTCGCCTCAGGGGGTGCTGCGCTCAACGGGCGGGGACTGCTCTTCGGGGAGGCGAGATGTGACTAATACGAACACAGGCGAACGTTCCCGTCAGTGATAACGCTCACAGGTCGACCCGTGCCCGTTCCTATTCGGGAAAGATGACTCCCGATAGCACCGAAGAAGCATTGCCAGACCCGCCCGATGCGAGTACCCTCTGCAGCCAATAGGGGGTGAGCATGATCTTCCACACAATCGTTCATAACTTTCTCAGGAAACTTTGCGTTGTCGTTATGGTTGTAGCTGCTGTTCCTGCGTTCTCACAAACAGCACCAGCAACAAAGACCGAATCACCAGCCGTGACGCCCGAGATACAGCAGCTTCGGTCCGCGTTCGAGAAATACAAGGATCCGTTCGTTGCTGTGCGCGATGGTTATTTCTCAACGGTAGCCTGCATCAACTTCCCGCACGAGTCGATGCCCGGCCACGTGCAATACCCGAAAGGCGCGATGGGAGTGCATTTTCTGAACCCGGCACTGATCGCACCTGTGCTCGATCCCATGAAGCCGCAGATCCTCTTATATGAACCCGACGCGAATGGCGCTCTTCGATTGACGGGTGTGGAGTGGTTTCTTCCACTGGCCCTCGCGAAAGAGCGTCCCAAGATGTTCGGTCACGAATTTCTTGGGCCGATGGAAGGCCACGAGCCAGTGATGCCGTCCGATCTGACCCACTATGATCTGCATGTGTGGCTCTTCAAGGACAATCCGGAAGGTATGTTTGCGCCAACCAATCCGGCGGTGAAGTGTACGGGATATTCGTACGCGCTCGATGAGCACTCTACGAAGATTGCAGCGACAAAGTGAACCTGTGCATCCCAGCTTTCGGATGCTACGAGCCTTGAAAAAAGAAAAGCGGCCCGTGGTTTGGGCCGCTCATATTTTTGGCTCAACGTTATGCAGCTTTTGCGGCTGAACGATATCCCGATTGTTTGGCTTTTTCCATCGCATCCATCGCTTCTTCCACTGAGAGCAATGGTGTCGTTTGCACCGACTTGCAGGCTCCGCCGCCTGCGAATGCCATCGCAATGCCTGCGGCGCTTACATTGTCCGGCATTTCTGTAATCAGAATCACGTCATAGTCGCCAAAAGAGAAATATGCTGTCTTGACTTTGCCGCCCAATTTTTCGATGGCCGGTCGCACGGCTTCGATACGGTCTTGAGGTTTTTTTAACAGCGCTCCCCAGCCTTCCGGTGAGTACGCTACCTGATGCAAGTAATGTGGCATAGGACCTCCTTTGAAAGGCAGAGGCGCATATTCACAAAGCGCAAAGCAAAAGTCAACGCCGCTTCCATGATGACGAGAGCTGCGCCTTAAGCCTTCAAACGAAATGTATAATCCCCGCCATGCGAGGACTACCCTGGATTACAATTGCGCTCGTTTCGCTGTTGTTCAGCGCAGCCTGGTCACAAGAAGGACAGAAAGTGAAATCTTCAGAACCTGACCAATCGAAGCCGCCCGTCAAAACAGAACAGCGCGGTCGCATCATTGGGATCGGTGGTGTCTTCTTCAAAACCGCGAATCGTGACCAGATGCGCGAGTGGTATGCGAAGCATCTTGGGCTCGCTGACAAAGGCTATGGCGCGATGCTTCCCTGGCGCGAACACGACGACCCGCAGAAGGAACACGTCACTGTCTGGACCATTTTCCCCTCCTCCTCCGATTACTTCGATCCCGGCCACGCACCGTTCATGATCAACTACATCGTGGACGATCTGGACGCTTTGCTCGACCGCTTGAAACAGGAGGGAGTAAAGATCGATCCTAAGCGAATGGATGAATCCTACGGTCGCTTCGCCTGGATCTATGATTCGGATGGAAACAAAATCGAGCTCTGGCAGCCATTGCCCGAAAAGCATTAAGGTCGCCGGATGTCAGCGCATCTAGTTACGGCTCGCAATTCCGTATGATCCCGATGGCGCGTTCTCTAGCGTAGTTGAGCGCTTCACGTTCTAACGCCACTCCTCCGTCAAGAGCCGTTTGACTTCCATCGTCAGCAGCATCACAATTTAATTCACTCCACATGCGACTCCAGGGCTGGAAAGAAATTTCCGGTTATCTAAAGTGCGGGATCAGGACCGCTCAACGTTGGGAAAAGCAAGGTCTTCCCGTGCGGCAACTTGGTAAGGGTCGTCGCAGCCCAGTCTTCGCGTTTTCTGAGGAATTGGACGAGTGGGTCAAACGTGGCGGACTTCGTCAACTTTCCCCAAACGGCAACTCCGAACTGGTGCAACATAGCGCTCAGCTGCGCGCACAGATCCGGGAGAGTCGCGAGCATTTGAAAGCACAATTGCAAACTCTATGGGAGGGAATTACAACACTTCGCAACATCAAGGACAGAAAGGGATCGCGTGTCAGTGACAAGAGTGGGCGAGCAACAAAATGACCTTTCGAGTTCGCGCATCTTGAGCTACTCCCCGGTTTTTGCGCTCCGATAGTGGCGCTTCTTGGCGTTTGGATGACATTGAGTTCAAGATTAGCCTTGTTGATAGCTCTCAACCCTGAAAGAACAACATGCCATCGAATTTGTCAGCTCAGATTGTTGCGCTCTGCCAGAAAGCTTCGTGTGAGCAGGACACTCACAAACTGCTCGAACTCACGAAGGAGATCAACGAACTTCTTCAGCTCGAAGAGCAAACGAAACAGAGTCAGCTCGCGCCGGTTGACGGCCATTCCGATCAAAAGAGGAGCGCCTAGCCGCCTCTCACTAGATATGCTGGAAACGGTATTCGTCTAGGTACTCCCACTTAAGCTGCGCATAATTCGTCCGGGTTTCGCCTCGGACTTAAGCCCCTCCACGCACGCGCAATGTACTCGCCCTCCCTTTTCGGCATCCAAGCGCCAGAGGTTATCTCATGGCCAAGAGGGACATTTTTGTAATCGGTGCCTCCGCTGGCGGAATTCAGGTCCTCCAGTCAGTCCTCAGGGCTCTGCCATGGGATTTCCCGGCAGCGATTTTTATCGTCCTTCACACAACAGAGGATAGTCCGGGATTGCTCCCGGAAATTCTGAACCGTGATAGCAAGATTCCCGTCCTCTACGCTGTACACGGTGCACCCATTTTGCCAGCGCGTGTCTATATTGCCCCTTCTGGCCAGCGTCACATGCTCTTGGATCGGGGAAGAATTCTCCTGCAACCAGGACCACGTGAAAATCGCAGCCGTCCTTCCATTGACGCACTCTTCCGTTCCGCGTCGCATGCCTATGGCAATCAGGTCGTTGGCATTGTTCTCACAGGCAATCTCGATGACGGATCCGCTGGATTGCTGGACATTAAAACTCGTGGAGGAATCGCCATCGTCCAGGACCCGGGAAAAGCGTTGGCACCTTCTATGCCTGAGAGCGCCATGGAAATCACAGATGTAGATTATGTGCTCCCGGCTGAGGAGATTGGCCCCAAGCTCGTGGAACTGGCCAAATCCGAATTGTCTACTCATATGCAATTAGTCCCCAACGGAGGTCAAGCCAGCATGGACGCCACCGGATCGACCTATTCCTGTCCGGAGTGTGGCGGTGTCCTCGAAGAAATGCGGGAAAGCAGTATGCTTCGCTTTCGTTGTCGTGTCGGACACATCTACTCTCCCGATAGCTTGATGGCAGATCAGACCGAAGCCGTGGAACGCGCGCTATGGGCCGCTATTCGCAGCATGGAAGAGCAGGCTGAGTTCTCTCAGCGCTTAGCGAAAAATTCCAAGCAGAAGAAGCACACACGCCTCGAGCACCGCTTTCGCGAGAAAGCGGAAACGAACCGTGAAAATGCCGCGATCCTTCGCGAACTGCTTCAGAAAAACGCGGACGAACTTCTGGAGATGCCTGAAGAAAGGACCGGAACCAAATAGAGCTCCTCCATGGATGATCTCGAGAAGCGAAGCCGAAAACTGCTGGAGCAGGCGAAAAAGTTCGAGAAGGCCGCCCACGCAATTCATGATATGGCCGACGCTGTCCACAAGAAGATGGAGAAGCTTCATCTGAAAGCCAAGGCGTCAAGCGAGACAGCTCGAAGAGTGCGAAGCGCGATAAAGGAATCTGGTGAGAACCATTGCAGGTTGAAGACAACCACGAAGTAGTTGAGTTCAGTCGGCCGATTTTTCTTTGTCTAGATTGACTGCCTTCCACACGCGACTACAATGGACGGGGCAATCTCCGTGCCTAATAAGAACAAGAAGAAGCCTAAATTTAATCAAGCGCGTGAATGCGAGTTGATTGCCATCGGTGCATCTGCAGGGGGATTTTTTGCGCTCGCGCAGGTGCTGACGGATATGAGTTCGGATTTTCCACCAATCGTCGTGGTCCAGCATTTGGATCCCAGGCACAAAAGCCAGATGGCAGGCCTACTGACTCGCAAAACTCGTAAGAGCGTCAAAGAAGCTGAAGACGGTGAGCCTCTCGTCGATGGGACCGTTTACATCGGACCGCCCAACGAGCATCTCCTAGTTTCGAAAGGCAAGATTCAGCTTGCCCACTCCCGGTTAGTTCGCTTTTCCCGGCCCTCAATCGACGTGATGTTTGCCTCTATCGCTGCGCTTTATGGCGAACGAACGATCGGTGTTATCCTGAGCGGCTCGAACCGCGATGGCGCAGACGGTATCGCTGCTGTAAAACGCGCCGGTGGCATTACCATCGCCCAGGATCCCGCAACCGCTGAGTTTCGAGTCATGCCGCAGTCGGCCATTGACAGCGGTTGCGTCGATCTCGTCGTCCAGCTCGACCGTATGGGAACGACTCTTTCTGAACTCATCGGCAGGGGTACAGTGAAAAAATGGCAGCGGAAGTCACATTAAAAGACTTTCTCGAGGAACTCGCGGACCAACGCAGTTTCGACTTCCGCGGATACAAGAAGTCTACTCTTGAGCGCCGCTTTCGTCGCCGCATGTTTCAGCTCAGCCTCGATTCCTATGCCAAATACAGCGAGTACATTCGGAAGCATCCGGACGAGGTCAACCAGCTACTCAACACCATCCTAATCAACGTTACGGAATTCTTCCGCGACCCTCCCGCCTGGGAAATTCTGCGTCATGAAGTCCTGCCGTCGATTCTGAAACGCGTCAAACCAGGCCACTCGTTCCGCGCCTGGAGCGCGGGTTGCGCCAGTGGAGAAGAGCCTTACTCCATCGCCATCCTGCTCGCGGAATATTTCGGCTCACACGTTCAGGAATACGACATCAAGATCTACGCCACGGACATCGACGAAGAAGCGCTGAATGCAGCCCGCCGTGGCGAGTATTCCGAAGAAGCGATTCGCCGCGTTCGACCCGAATGGCGTCAAAAATTTTTCCATGGCAAAGGATTGATGCGCGTCAGCCGTGAAATTCGTCGGCTGGTTATCTTTGGCCGCAGCAATCTAGCCCAGGATGCACCCATTTCCAACGTCAATCTCCTCGTATGCCGCAATCTGCTCATCTACTTCGATCCCGACCTGCAGAAACAGATTCTTAATCGCCTCCACTATGCGCTCAAGCCAGGAGGCGTGCTGTTCCTTGGCAAGTCCGAATCGCAGCTCACTAACTCGCCCTTGTTTCAACGTGCCAACGCGCGATGGCGAATTTTTCAGCGCAAGTCGAACACCCAAGCACCCGACGAACGGGCCACTTTCGCTTCCGATCAAGCTGATCTCGACACTGCCCAGCGCGCCAGCCAACTCGACAGCACACGCCAGCAGAACCGATACATGCTTGAGACCTTGCGCGCGGGTATTTTTATCCTCGGTTCCGAGGATACGGTCCAGCAGCACAACAACGCCGCTCTGACGCTCTGCGCGTTACCCGCGGGCAACGTTATTGGCAGGCGACTTGCCGATACCGATCTTCTCCTGCGCATTCCGGAACTCAGCGGACACTTGCACGCCACTCGTGCAAATAACGAGTCGGTCCGCTTTCAGTCGCACATCAGGGCTGGCAACGAAGATACGCTGCTGGATTTCACTCTTCGTCCCATCATCGACGAACGCGGAGTGCGCACTGGCACACTCATCTACATCGACGATCAGACGGTTCAGGAAAAACTTCAGAGTACTGTCGAAGAGCTTGAGTCCACTAGCGAAGAACTCCAGTCGGCCAACGAAGAGCTCGAAACCACCAACGAGGAACTACAGTCCACCAACGAGGAACTGGAAACCACCAACGAAGAGCTCCAGTCCACTAACGAAGAGCTGGAAACGACCAACGAAGAACTTCAGTCACTCAACGAGGAACTCGAGACCACCAATCAGGAGCTCGAGGAACGCACCAAGGAACTCGATCAGGTAAATAGCGTGTATGCGCAAACCTTGGAGAAAATGCGGGTTCCAATCCTGCTTATCAATCAGGAACGCCAGATCCAATTCTGGAATACCACGGCATTACGCTTGTTCGGCTTCAAAAGCAAGCCGCCTGTCGACTTGAACGTCGACCAACTTCCAATTTCCCGCGGTTTGAAGGATCTTCTCATCCGACGGCATCGCGCCGTGCTTCTCAAAGAGCAGCCTATCGTTTCACGCGCTCAGCGCATCTTCGATAATCTCAACTCTGTTGCCGATATTCACTTCAGCGTAGTTCCTGGAGAAGATAAGGGCAAAGATGTCCTGATCATGTTTGAACCCAGAAATGCGGATAAAGCGCCGAGGCACACGCAAAAGAAATCGAAAAGAAGGAATTGAAGAAGGGAAGTATGGGCGCGTGCTACTTCATCCGAGCCCGTAAATCAGCCAGTCTCTTGGCTAGCAGTTCCGCTTGCCGGTATTGCCGTACACTCGACTCAGCTACGTGGTGGGCCAACTCGTGATGCTCGTCATGAGGCGTTTTGACTCTGCCATATTTGCCAAGTGGGTTTCATGCTTTCGGCCCAATCCGTCTTTGTGATCTTTGCGCGACTTTGGCTTGAAATCGGAGTTCGACGGTAGTGGACCGACTGTCGAAATCCAGAAATTCAGTTCACTAACTAACGCAACGACTGGACTACGCCGGCTCTTGCCGAGTCGGCGAACCGGCAAGTGCAGGTCATGTTCCCATCGCTGCACCGTCCGCACACCGCGCCCCATGTAATCTGCAATCTCTTTCCAGGAATTTAGTGTCTGCGAGTTTGGCCGCCGGGCTAGGTTCAGAAACACTACCCCCCCCCACGCTTGGAAGAGCGCAGCAGGTGTGTGCTTTGAGCAGTATATCCGAAAGCGTCCTTTAAACTTCGCCGTTTAGCAAATTGAGAGGACCCGACAAGAGGATGTCGCCGTTTGGTGACTGTTTGGATTTCTCGCCATCGGGCCTGGGACCAAGCTGCGGTTCTGACGACACGGTGTTTTCGCCAGCGGGAAGCTCAATCTTCAATGTGGTGCCAGACTGCCCTGATTCCAGTTCCAATGTGCCACCCAACTCCACAATTCGCTCTCTCAATCCCGCCAACCCGATGCCCGTTGTTCCGCGGCTCAAGCGAAACTGCTCCAAAACCGTTTCCGGAATCCCCTTGCCTTGATCCGTTACCGTCATGATCACTCGGCCCGGAATTGTCCGTACGACCACATGCGCCGACCTGCTTCCGGAGTGGCGATGGATATTAGTCAGTCCCTCTTGCAGCGCCCGGAACAGGGCTAGTGAAATCTCTCTTGGCAGTTCCTCTTCGTCGCCGTCGAACTCGATTTTCACATCGATCTTGCTGCGTTCTTTGTATCCGTCTACATACCACCTGGCTGCCGAAGCGAACCCTTTTTCGTCGAGAAGCGGCGGATGTAACAGGTGAGAAAGTGTTCGCGTTTCCGAAGCTCCTTGTTGTGCCATCTGCACCGATTCCGACAACAGTACGTCTCGTCTCTCTGTCGACATTTCCTGGTGCCGGATCGTGTCCAGCATCATCGCCATCCCGGCAAAGTATTGACCGATGCTGTCGTGCAGTTCTCGCGCGATCTTCCGTCGTTCCACATCTTGCAGTTCGAGTAACCGCGCGCTCAGGCGCCGCACGGCCTGTTGTGCGAGTCTCCGATCCCGTAATTCGACGACCACTTGCCGGAAACTGAGTGTCAACAAGGCAATTGCAATCGCAAAAGCGCCGATAGTGACGACTCGAGCTTGTGTGAAGACATTCTCCGAAATCGTTTTCCGCTCGGATAACAGGCCCTCTTCATGCCCGCGCATCTCAGTCAGGATCGAAGCAACCTGCTGCATCACTTCGCCGCCTTCCGCTGTGATCGCAAGTTGACGCTCTTTGTCCGGCACGCCGCTTTCGCGCAGTTTCAACGACTCCTCAAGTAGTGCGACTCGTTGCTGCAGGGTGGGTTCGAGTCTTGCAATCGCGGCTTGCTGCTCTGGATTGTCCGAGGTGAGGCGTTTTATTTCCGCGAGCTCATTTGGAACTTGGGCAATTGCCGAACGCGTTGCCTGCAGTCGCTCTTGTTCGTTTGCAAAAATGTATCGGAGTCGGCCCGAGTCGGCTCGTAAGATATCGTTGTGTAATCGCGTCAGGGCGCTGTTGACTTGATGCGTATGCGCGATCCACTTTTCACTCGTAACCAGTTTCCGGGTTACAAGATCTGTCGCGATCCCCAAAACAATCAATACCACCACGCCTATAGCAAACAGGGTCCAGCTCAGGCGTTCCGACAAGTAGCGCATTCCATCCCCAGTAAAGGTCTCGAATCTGACGTGCAGCCCTTCGGCGAGAACTTATTCTACTCACAATTTGCAATCAACTGTTTTACGAAGAACAATCGGGAGTTCTCGGGATGTATTGGTTTGTTGGCTGCCAAACGATGTGGCGCGGCCAAATGCACCGCGCCTTATGGAAATCGGAAACTTCGAAACAGACTCTTAACCGGTACTCAGTAGCCCGTAGCGCGAAGCCCGTAGCCCGAAGCTCACTTACACACCGCCTGCGTCGTCTTGAACTTCCCGTTGAACGAATACCAACCGTTCACTCCTAACGATGGCTTCTGCCGATAGAACCAGGAGAAAAACGCCATCTCCTGCGGATGGTACGCAAACGAATTCATCGTCACTGGGAAGGCCGTACCTGTCAGCGGATCTCCCACTTCCAGGTTTGCCTGGCATGACCCAGCCGCTTGGCCGCCCGTCCATGCTGGCGTCGCGTTGTTGATCAGAGGATCGTCCATCCACTCGCCGATCTCATGGCTCAGAGCATGCACGTCCTGGATCGGCACGCTGAAAATTCCCGGATCGCTGAACGACGCCACAGAATACGTCTGCGCTGGCGAACCAAACGCACTGTGATAGCCCAGGATGCAGCAAGTCCCATCCGTCAAAAACACGTTGTAGAACAACGCCTGCGGCAGCACCGTCGAATTCACCGATGTTAGCGACGGCAGAATCACATTGAGTAGCTGCGTGTCGAACCAGTTGATATCTACTTCACCGATCGGCGCGCACGGTCCAGGTTGAGTGAATCCCGCCCACGACGGCACGTTCAACACTTTCCGGGCTGCCGTCGTCGTCGACAACATCACGTGGTAATCCGGCGATGTCGTTGAAACAAATTTCCAAAAACTAGCCCGCTGGAACGCATCCACAAACTGGGTTGTCCCGATGCTCGTGCCACCCACCGTATATGCGTGTTTCTGATAAACCGGTGATGCTTTGGTCAGCGCCAGCGCCGTCTTTGTTCCCCCACACACCGTGTGCGTCGGGTCTAGCAACGTGCCATCCGAGAATTTGAAAGCAATCGGGATGATGACGGTCGGCACCGTCGTGGTCGCACTTCCGAGTTTCGGATTCGTGCCCACCATTCTGTAGGTGTACTTGATCGTTTGAAACGTGACCGTGCTGCTGAAAAGCGGAAGACCCACGGCCGCCGCCGCATCCTGCATTGCGGTGGCTACGTTTACGCCACGCGCCGGAAGGGTCGTAAACCGCGGAACACCTTGCCCGTAATAAAATTGCGCCGGCTCTTGCGCCCCGAGAACCACGCTCCAGATCACCATCAACACGACCACCACTGAAAGCTGCCTTTTCACAAAACCCTCCAGATGTGTTTGCAAATCCCGGGTTGCCCCTGGAAACGAGCAGGCGAAGTGTGTTTGGAGTGTGACGGCTCGTGTGTCACCGCGTCAAGAAAACATTTACTAACAGCACTCCTCAACATTTTTTGTGGTTCGGCCCGGCACCCACGCCCACTCGTTCCATGCCATGATGGTGTTGTAATGCGTTCAGTCATTTCACGGATTGTCTCAATATTTCTTTTGGCCTCCCTCAGCGCAGCGGCTCCGCCGCCCATGTCTGTTCGCTGGCAGCCGGACAAATTAGTAAATGGCTCACCAGTCTTTTTCCGAGTGACGAGCCGCGTTCGCCTCAAAACGCTGAGCGGCACTTGGCTCTCGCAGCCGTTGTCCTTTTCCTACGATTCCGCTGCGCACGCTTGGTACACCCTTGCCGGAGTGAGCCTGAAAACCGACCCGGGCACTTATACGCTTCAACTCAGCGGCGAAACAGCTACCGGACGTTCGGTCTCTTTCGAACAGCCCATCCGTATAAATAAAGGCGCCTACAAAGTTGTCGTTGCCCTCTCTGTTCCCAAGCAGTTCACCGAACCGGATCCCAAACAACTGCAACAGATCGCTCACGATAAGGGCATCAAAGAAGAAAAGTTCAAGGAAGGAACGAGTGCCCAATTATGGGCAGGCCCGTTTAAGCCACCAGTGGACGCCGCAATATCAGACGTTTTCGGAACGCGCCGCGAGTTTAACGGTGCGGTGCAAAGCGTCCATCAGGGCCTCGACTTCCGTGTGCCCGAAGGAACGCCGGTCAGAGCCCTGAACAGCGGAACTATCCTGTTGGCGCAGCCCCTTTATTTCGAAGGGAATTGCGTGTTTATCGACCATGGCCAAGGCTTGCTGTCGCTCTACCTGCACCTGTCCAAACTCAGTGTTCAGGCTGGAGACCATGTCGAAGCTGGCCAGGAAATCGGCCTGAGTGGCGCAACAGGCAGAGCCACAGGTGCGCACCTTCATCTCGCTATCCGCTGGCGCGGAGAATACCTCGACCCTGAGACGCTGCTCAGCCTTCGGCTACCCGCGGGGAGTTCTGCCACCCATTGAACTTCGGCAGCAAAACCTAGACGGCCGAAATTCGAAACCTGAAACCTGAAACTCGAAACTTGAAACAAAAGCGGCCATGGCCTCTTCTTGCCTTAGGGGCCGTTTTGCAACGCCTGGAATTTTTTGTTGCAATTCGGGACAACGACCGATATCCTCGCCCCGTCCTGCGAGAAGCGACGGGGGAAGCGCGACTTTATGCGGGACATACGGCGGGAGATCGTGGGACCCCCTCACCGATCTTCCGCTGTCCTGTTTTTAGGAATGATTTCAACGTAGGGGCATAGCTTGCTCATGCCCAACTCGAAACCTGAAACCTGAACTTCGAAACTTCGTAATAGCTGGAGTCTTATTCCACTAGCTACCAGCGACCAGCTACTAGCGACTGCTCTGCCTACCCTGCCGCCTCGACCACCTCAGACGCATTTTCCAACCCGACTCCATCCCGGAAGGAAACCGTTCGACCCGAGATCGCGGGCACCCGTTCACCCGGCACAATGATCCCAATTAAATTCAATGGATCAGCCGCAGAGATCACGATCGTCTCTCCGCTCGGCGGTGTCTTCCGATTGGCTCTCAGCGATTCAACCGCAGTCGGCAAAGCAAATTGCTCGCCCAGAAATCCATCCACGAATCGGCCGCCACGAATTTCTCCTCGATCCTCGAGTCGGCGGAATCCGATCTGCAGCTCACGCCATTTCGGCAAGTTAGTTTCGCGCGTCATCAAATCCCGGAACACGACGCCGTAACGCTTCAGCAACATCCAGCACGTGGCTTCGATCGCACGCGCTCGATCCGCAACTTGACTCGTGTGCAACAGCGCCCACCGTCCTGTGCTGTGCCGCGGACGCAAGCTCCTGCCGCTGCCTTGCCCCGCCCTTCGCTTCGGATCAATCAGTGCACGCAGATTGTCGAACCCATCTGCCGTGACTAAACCTGCTGCCACGAGTTCCCACAGTCCGGTTTCGACTTCTGCCTTCAACTTGTCGGTTTCGCGCACAATGTCTGCGAAGAAGGAAGCCCCGCGTTTCTGCAGGAATTCGAATACCTGTTTCGCACTTTCACTCAGATTCCGGGACGCGCCCGACTCGGTGCTTGCCTCGTGCGGCATCATCCAGTCCGCTTCTTCCCGGACGAAGAACGTGATCGGCGCAACGCTCGTCGGAATCACTCGTCGCTTTCCAGAAGCCGTGTCCTCAAGTGTTGCCGGATGCGGCGACAACCGTCCCCAGCCCACACTTCCCATAAGGCATAACTGATCGAGATTTTTCGGATCGTAGTTTGCGATGCGACGCGCCAGGATTTGTCTCTCCCACGCATTTGCCGGGATTTCAAATCCCTGGAGCTGTCGCAGTACTTCGAGCGTTCCGCGTTCACCCGTGACCTGGGTTCCAGGGGCTACGTGCTGCCATCGCATCAGCCAGCGCATGAATTGCGCCGCTTTGACAGGTTCAATTTGTTTACGCAGCGTAGCGACGGTCAGCCGATGAATTCGCGCCAACAGCCTGCGTTCACACCACTCAGTGTTCGTGGAGCTGCGGGCGCCCTCGCCCGCATGACTCTCTCCAATAAACTTTCCACGCAGAATCGTGCCACTGGCTTCGATCTGCAGAAGTGCCTGTTCTACTTCCGATTCACGCAAACCCAGCAGATCACTAAGCTCCGCCGCGGTCGTCGGTCCGAGATGCGAAATCCATCCGGTCACCGCTTTGAGCACAACTTCTTCGCGTGTTCCGCTGTAAGTTGGAGCGCCCTCGCTCGTCCGTGCTGGCTGAAACTGTGCGTTAGGGAATACCAATCGGAACGACTCCACCCTCTCCGCAGCGACCCAAAATTGTCGGGTCGCATCGCCTTCTCCGATTTGTGCAACCACCGCGCGATTCCGATCAACCAGTTGCTCAAACCAGCGCGCCCATTCTTCCGTTGCACGACTCGCTCGCTCCAAAGCTGAAAGACTTCGCGCGCTCGATGTCCCTTCGCGAGCTTCGCGGTCCAAAGTCCTCGATTCCGCATTGTCCTGAAGCCTGTCGCCTGGAGCCTGGAGCCAGACTAACGTGTGCAACACATCGTGGAGTTCATCTGCATCGCGCACATCGGGCCACGCTTCTTCCTGCACTTGCGCGATGGCCGCCGGATCCAGTTTGCCCACTTCCTCCAGCACCGACTCGGGCAACATGCGCCGCATCGTTACTGCGCGAGCCCTGCGCTCCTCGAGCGGCGCATCATCCAGATACGCATACGGATTCGCATTCAGGATTTCGTGCGAGAACTGCGATGGCACCGGAGTGTCCACCGCGATGCACCGGATGCTTCCATCTTCCATGCCGCGCAAGACTGCCTTCAGTCCATCGAGGTCCATCGCTTCCGTCAAAACGTCCTTCATCACCTCGTGCACCAGCGGATGATCCGGAATCTTGATATCACCCTCGATGTTTTCGAAGCATGCCGCCACATCCGGAAACACGGACGCCAACAGATCATCCGAACGCATTCGTTGAATCTGCGGCGGAACCTTCTTTCCACCTTGGAAACGTAGCAGTGCGAGTGCACGGTTCGCGTCCCATCGCCAGCGCGTTCCAAACACTGGTGCCGCCAGGGCCGCTTGCTCCAGCAGTTCCGGCACTGTTTGCTCGCTCAGAAACTGAAATACATCCGCTAGTGGGAAACTGTGTTGCTCAGCCAGCGCAATATTGATTCCGTTATCCGTGGCTGCTGCCTGTAATTCAAAATTGAATCCTCGACAGAAACGCTTACGGAGCGAAAGTCCCCACGCTTTGTTGATCCGTCCGCCAAATGGCGCATGGATCACCAACTGCATCCCGCCACCCTCATCGAAAAAGCGCTCCGCGATGATTGTGTGCTGCGTCGGCACCGCGCCCAGCACCGCGCGCCCTTCAAGCACGTAACTGATGGCTTGCTCCGCGCCCGGATCGTCCAGTCCGCATTCTTCTTTCAGCCATGCGACCGTGCCGGCGACATCAGGATTAACCTGGGAAACACCAATGGGAGATGTGTTCGCCAGCCGGTCGCTGATTTCCTGCCGCAAGTTTCCGACGTAGGCAGATAACTCTTGCGTTCTCGCCGGGGCCTCGCCACGCCAGAACGGAACGTTGGGTGGTGCGCCGTGCGCATCTTCCACCAGCACTCGTCCGCTCCTTCCTTCCACTCGCCGGATTCGCCAAGATGTATTCCCCAGCAGCATGATGTCGCCTGCGCTGCTCTCGACGGCAAAATCTTCATCGAGTGTTCCAACCGGAATGCCTTCAGGCTCGAGCACCACGCTGAACAGCGCAGTTTCAGGAATCGCGCCTCCACTCGTAATCGCTGCCAGCCGGCTTCCTCTCCGCGCACGCAACCTTCGGTTCACGCGATCCCGATGCAGGTATGCTCCATACCGCCCACGCTTCGCCGCAATTCCTTCGCTCAGCATTTCCAGCACTTCTTCGTAGGTTTCGCGGGTGAGGTTGCGATAGGGATAGGCTCGCTTCACCATCTGGAATAGTTCGTCTTCGTCCCATCCCGGATCTTCATCTGCGTCACCGTTGGTTGCCGGACGCGCACCTGCATGCCCCGCCACTCCCGCTGCGCACGTTGCCACAATCTGCTGGGCCAGGATGTCCAAAGGCGATTCCGGAATGATCAGTCGATCCAGATCGCCATGCTTGATGGCTCGGACCAGCGCGGCGCATTCCATCAAGTCATCCCGCGTGGTTGCGAAGAAACGTCCTTTCGGGATCGCACCTCGCCAGTGACCGGAACGTCCAACGCGCTGCAGTGCGACTGCAATCGATCGCGGAGAATTGATCTGCACCGCCAAGTCAACTGTCCCCACATCGATTCCAAGCTCAAGGGAAGCAGTCGCGACCAGCACTTTGACCTGGCCTTCTTTGAGCTTCTTCTCGGCAGCGAGTCGCAACTTACGTGACAAGCTTCCGTGATGCGCTGCCACGTTTTCTTCGCCCAGCTTCTCGCCCAGTTGATGCGCGATGCGCTCGGCCATGCTCCGCGTATTCACAAACACGAGTGTCGAGCGATGTTGACCGACCAGTTCGATGAGCCGGTCATACATCTCATCCCACATCTCGTTCGAAGCTACGGGCCCAAGTTCGCTTGCCGGGACTTCGATACCCAAATCCAGCTTGCGCTGGTGTCCCACGTTCACGATCACTGGGTCAGGACGGCCCGTTCCCGTCAGGAAGTGCGCAACTTCCTCGATTGGTTTTTGGGTGGCTGACAAACCGATACGCACCGGAGGTCGCTCGGTGAGCATTGCAAGACGTTCAAGCGAAAGCGTGAGATGTGCACCACGTTTATCGTCGGCGACCGCGTGAATTTCGTCGACAATCACCGTCTCGACGTCGCGCAAGATTGCCCGGCTACGTTCTGCTGTCAGCAGGATGTACAGCGACTCTGGCGTCGTCACCAGGATGTGCGGTGGACGCTTCAACATTGCGCGCCGCTCCGGCATCAGCGTGTCGCCCGTGCGCACTGCGGTCCGGATCTCGGGCATCATCATCCCGCGCGCGTTCGCCATCGCGAGAATCTCGCCCAAAGGGATTTCAAGGTTTTTCTGAATGTCATTGCCGAGCGCTTTGAGCGGCGAGACGTACAACACTTCCGTTCGATCCAGCAGGTCGCCAGCTAAAGCCTTGCGCACGAGGCGGTCGATGCAAGCGAGAAATGCAGTAAGCGTTTTGCCCGAACCGGTGGGAGCGGAAATCAGCGTTGTATGGCCGGCGAGAATGTGCGGCCAGCCCTGTTCCTGGGGTTCCGTCGGAGTACCGAAGCGCGCTACAAACCATTCCTGGACGAGCGGATGCGCCCAGGAAAGCGACTCGGGGATGAAGAGGGCGGGGGCAAGCAAAGACACAAAAACCATTGTAGCCGCGATTGCGGCTTTCGTAAATTGTTCGCCTTTGAAGACGTACGGCCGCCGGCGGCGAATCCATGAATTCATCGGCGGCGTCATTCTCGTTTTCAAAGAAAAAGCGCCGGGCGATAGCCCAAGCGCTTCGTTTTTCACTCTATATCTTCAGAATACCAAAGCGGTGGGGGTAAACCCGCCAACTTTTAAGGTTTTATTTCTCCCTCCGAATCAGCGACATACCTTCGATTCGCGCCACGGAGGGGCTTGACATAGTTTGTGTAGGGACCGGAGTTCGCCCATCGCAAACTTTGTTTTCGGCCTTTTATGCCCCGATTTGACGAATCGCTTTATTTGTAGAAAATCGCTGGCCAGTCGATTTCCCGCTTGGAGATTTACGCAAGCATGTTGGGTGCCTTCCAGAGCTTCGCCATAGTCGTTCTGGCCACGGTGTTGTCCGTCGCCGTGCTTTACCTGATTCAACGAATCTGGGAGCCGAGTCGCCGACGCTCACACAACGACGTCATCGGGCCAAGTGTGAACGTGATCGGGACAATGTACGCGGTCATCATCGCGTTCATGCTCTCTGGCGTGTGGGGAAATTTCCGCGCGGCCATTCAAAACGCAGAGATTGAAGCGAACTCCCTGGTGAGCATCGGCCGTTTGTCGCGCGCCTTCCCACCCGTTCAGGCGGAGCGCATCCGCACTCTGACCATGGAATATGCAAACGTGATGATCTTCCAGGAATGGCCCGCGATGGTGAACGAACAGCAATCACCAAAATCTCACGCCATCATGCTGGATTTGTGGACCGTCATTCCCACAACTCCGACACAAAGCCAATTGCAAGCCGCAGCAGTCCAGCAGGCACTTACCGAGTTAAGTTCCATGACCGAACATCGCCGCATCCGGATCATGCAGAGCCGCAGCAAACTTCCAACGGTTCTCTGGATCGTGTTGCTGATGGGAGGCATCATCACGATTCTCGCCGCCTGCATGTTCGGCGTGGAAGATTTCAAGATCCATGCTCTACAGGTGGGCGCCTTAACTCTGATCACCACCATCGCGCTCGTCGCCATTGCCGATATCGATCATCCATTCAGCGGTGCCGTGCATGTGCGTCCCACGAGTTTTCAGTATGCACTGGAGACACTTAGCGAGATTCCGGCCGCACCGGTCGTGCACTAAGCCAGTGCTATAGTCGTGGCCATGTCCAAGGCCCGCGCCAAGAAAATCAAACTGATCCTGTTCGACGTCGACGGTGTACTCACGGACGGAAAGATCTGGATCTTTCCCGCTCCACAGGGAACCGAACAGAGTGTTCTGCAACAAGCTTCCAAGCATGGTGGTACCGGTGGTTTTGGCTTGCACAGCACGTCGCTGATCGAAGCCAAGGGTTTTCACGCGCACGATGGGACGGCGATTTCTCTCGCGCGGCTAGCCGGATTGAAAACCGGATTGATCACGAAAAGAATCTCAGAGACCGTCGCTTTGCGTGCAAGAGATTTGCGGATCGACCACGTCCACCAAGGAATTCAGGACAAGCGCACTTGCTTCGAAGGCATCTTGAGGACAGAGGGCATCACCGCGAGTGAAGTCGCATTCGTTGGCGACGACGTCATCGATCTGCCCGTCATGCGCAACTGCGGCTTCGCGATTGCAGTTGCCAATGCTCGCCCGGAAGTGAAGCGGGAAGCGCACTACATTACGACCCATGCTGGAGGCGACGGCGCAGCCCGCGACGCAGTCGAATACATCCTCAAAGCACAAGGAAAGTGGAAGAAAGTTGTGAACGAGTACGTGTTCGAGAGAGGTGGGTGATGACTGATTGCTGAAAGCTGAATACGAAAAATTTAACCCATCGGTCGCCTTGCTTGGGGCGTGCTCGGGTCAGCGACCGATGGGCACCGTTTCTCCTTACTCACCCTGTTGTTTTCAGGAGCAATTGACAGATTGGAACCCAAGTTACTCCTAAAAGTTGCTTATGGGTAGAGTCTTTATGAACTTTTTATAAATCTCGCAAGCTGAATGCCAGCAAATGGTTGCAGCTATTTTCCAGTAGATTCCGCGGTCTGGTTGAGAATTTTCTTTAAATTGTCTCCGATCAAGAACATGTCAACCAACATCGACTGCTGCCTTTAAGAAAAGAAGGAACACTCTGTTCCATTTCTGAACCGCGGAGGCGGGTCGGCACCGCCTCCGCTGCAAGAACCAGCTCAATCGCCCACTGGTTCAGAGTGACAGCTAAGGAATTCGCCTTAGCTCGCCTGCCGGACCGGGCGCTTTGAAGCCACAGCCAGCTCCGGTTTGCTGGACAGCTTCGAGCCGACCGGCAACATCATGGGCACCTTCTTTTTGTACTCGGCGTACTCCGGGTGCATTTGCACCAGGTCACGCTCTTCCAATTGAATCGCGATCAGGATGTATCCGGTGGTCGCGACTGCGAACAACAAGTGCGCAGCGGTCATCACAGGAGCCGACCAGAACACGAGCAGCCATCCCACATACAGGGGGTGCCGGACGAAGCGATACAGAAATGGCGTGCCGAACTTCAGCTGCGTGTACGGACGACCGAGGAGATGCAACCAGACCTGACGCAATCCGAAGAGGTCGAAGTGGTTGATGAGGAAGGTGGCGAGCAGAACGATTCCCCAACCCATCGCATAGGTCGCATAGAGCAGAATCCGAGCGCTCGATCCGCTCAGGTCCCACACCACTCCGCCGATCGGTTGCCACTTCGCGAACAACAAGATCAGTGCGAGGCTCGAGAAAAGTACGTACGTGCTGCGCTCGGCCGCCGCAGGGACAATCCTCGTCCACATTTTCTTGAACCACTGCCGTGCCATGATGCTGTGCTGGACGGCGAACAGTCCAAGCAATCCCACGTTGATGGTCAGCGCCGTGGTAAGCGGCGCCTGTCTTCCCGAGTCAATCGACTTCGGAACTCCAAAATTTCCGATGAATCCGATGGCGTACAGGAACGACGCGAAGAACGCCACGTAGCAAAGAACTCCGTACACGAAAACTGCCATTCGGTTGAACATGTGTCTCTCCTCCCATGCAGAGGCCAGGTATTGTTTGTCGGCCGAGGGTCATTGCCCTGCGGTTCCGACCTCTTCTGGGCCTCACTACGGAAATCGCAAAGGGGATAGAAAAGACGACAGGCTTTCGCACGAAAAATTCAGGAATGCCTTTTCTTGTTGATCTAGAAGTACTTAGCGCGTGTCGGCCAGTTCGCGGGCGTCGAGGGTGTCGGGATGGTTCTCTCCAATCGTGGTTTGCAGATTCTCGACGGCAGAACGGAAGGCATCGCGAGCTTCTGAAGTTTTGCCTTGTGCTTTGAGAGCGCGCCCTAAGGCGAGATACGCGCTTCCGAGATGGCAGGAGCGGACTTCGGAGCCCACGTCAGGCTTTAGCAACGACACAGCTCGAGTGGCGTCGGCAGTCGCGGCATCCGAACGCTGCGCCGCTAAATGGATAACCGAACGACGAGTCAGAATGCGAGGAAGAAAGTAGCTGCCCTCTCCGCCGGATTTGATGGCTGCCTCGACGATCGACACACCACTATCCGAAAGCGTAGTGGCAGAGTTGAGGTCTTTTTGCAGCAATGCATTGAACGCTTTTTCCGAAGCAAGCACGCCGAGCGCGAAGTGGCCGGGAGGCAATGTCTTTTTCAGATTCTTCTCGACATCAGCGAGGAGTAGCGCGGCGGGAACCGAATCGCCTTGCGCCATGTAGATCTTCGCGCGCTCGAGACGGATGCGAGTCACCTCGTCTCCCGTGCGCTGAGCAACAGCGTACGCGCGGTCTGAGTAGTTGGCAGCTTCGTCCAGGCGATTCAGCTGGCGCAGCGTGCGAGCGTAGTTTGAGAGAACGATGGGAGAAACGCCCTCTTCGTTGTGATCAGCTTTGCTGATGTCGATAGAGCGACGAAACAGCTTTTCTGCTTCGAGCGGTCGTCCACTCTGGTCAAGAGCAAGCGCCCAATTGTTGAACAGAACGGCTGCTGACGCAGTTTGATCGCGACCGACGGAAGAAATCAGCGCGCCGGCTCGTTCATATGCCTCGACGGCTTTCGCATCGAGTCCCGCGGAACTATAGACCTTGCCGAGATCAGTCCATCGTCCTAATTCCAAGACGTCGGAATCGAACGGGGATTCTTTCACGACGCGGTGGGCAGCCTCAGCCCGGGAGATACCTTCGCGGATATTGCCGTTCTCCTGCACAATTTCGGTTCCAGCTTGCAGACAACTGACGCGCTCAAGAGCAAATTGGGTCTCTTGCGGCAGCTCTTTCAATCCTTCCTGATACAACTGTTCGGCGCGTTCCAACTCGAAATCACGGGCCAGAGCCGCTGCATAAGCACAGGATGCGGAGGCTCGTATGGCCACATCGGACAAGCCTCGCGACAACGTGTACGCGTGCTCCAGCACACGCCGGGCGCTGCGTTGCTCGTCCTGTTCCAGATACTGGCGCCCAATCGATATCATCAGCTGCACGCGATTGGCATCGTTTTCAGAATGTTGTCGCTCCACAATCTGCTCGGCCCGTTGCAGAAGTTCATTCACCTTGAGCGGCTGTCCCGAGGGTGCCGCATCCGAGAGAAGAAATTGATGGAATTCATTCAGCACTTCGGAACGTTCGACTTGGCGCAAGGCAAAATCACGTTGGGCACGAGCTTTTCGGGCCTGTAGCACGGTGCCGACTAATCCGCCGAGCGTAGCCAGTATGGCGAGTGACGCGAGCACGACGGGCGTGCGATGCCTGCGTACGAATTTAGTGACGCGATAACGAACCGTGTCGGGCCGTGCCGTGATCGGCTCGTTACGCAAATGGCGCTTGAGGTCTTGCGTCAGTGCATTTACAGATGCATAGCGCTCGGCAGGATCTTTCTTAAGCGTCTTCAGGATGATGGTGTCGAGGTCGCCTCGAAGTTGGCGGGCATCGACGAAAGTCCAGACCGGGTGCGATTTGCCAGCAGATCGCGAGAGAAGCACATCCGATGGCCGAGGAGCTTCGTTTTCGAGAATTGCCTTGAGGAGATCGGCAGCCGTGCGTTGTCGGGGACCGGCGGGGTGTTGACCTGTCAGCAAAACGTATAACAGTACGCCGAGCGCATAGACGTCGGTCGCGGTGGTGACGGGTGCTCCGGTGATTTGCTCCGGCGCTGCATACTCTGGCGTCAATGCGGACCCAGCTTCACGAGTGAGCTGTGTGGCCGTGCCCTCTTGTCCCTCGGCTTCCAAAAGTTTTGCGATGCCGAAATCGAGCAGCTTGACTTGGCCATCGTTGCTGACGAGAACGTTCGTTGGTTTGATGTCGCGATGCACGATCAGATTGACGTGCGCATGCGCAACAGCATCGAGCACATCGAGGAACAATTGCAGACGGGCTGTCAGACCAAGACTGTGGCGCTCGCAGTAGTTGTCGATCGGCTCGCCCGCAACATATTCGAGAACGAGATAGGGATGTCCGCTTTCAGAAACTCCCGCATCGAGCAGCTTGGCGATATGGGCATGGGACAAACGTGCGAGGATTCCGCCTTCCCTACGGAAGCGCTCTTCGCCTCCGCGCCCGACCACGGCCACGTTGAGGAATTTGACGGCGGCAGAGCCCTCGAAACGTCCATCGGAGCGTTCCGCAAGCCAGACAGTGCCCATCCCACCCTGTCCGATGAGCGAGATCAACTTGTACGCGCCAACCGTTTGCCCCGCGAGACCGTCCCCACGGGCGAACAGTGGGCCGTTCTTGAGAAACCCTTTCTGTTCCGCTTCAAGCTGTTCCTGGAGTAAGACCTCGATCTGCTGAGCGATAACTGGATCCTGTGTGCGCAATGATGTCAGCCACTGCGCCCGCGCCTCACCAGAAAGCGTAAGGGCCTGATCGAGGTATGGGCTCAACACGCGCCATTGCTCCGGAGTCAGAGTCGACACTGGTTCCTCACAAGGACAACTCGGTCCGCAATTCGCGGTGAAGATAGATTCGCGCTTTTTCCCAATGACGTTGGACGGTGCGCTCGGACAAGTTGCGCATGGCGGCAATCTCGGCGAACGAGAAGCCGCAGAAAAATTTCATGTCGACGACTTCCGCGAGTGTCGGTTCGATTTTTGCAAGATTGTCGAGCGCGTCGCTAATTTGCGTCAGTTCGCGCGGATCGGCCGGATTCTCGAGCGCATCATCTCCGATTGATGTGATCTCAAACAGCCCGCCTCGTTTTTGCGCGTGCCGAGTGCGCGCATGATCGATGATGAGGCCCCGCATGACTCGCGCAGCATATCCCATGAAACGGGCCTCGTCGGGGAAATCAGCGCCACTGCGGCCGGCCATATCGAGATACGCTTCGTGCAACAACTCAGTCACGCCGATGCTGACACCGGCGCCGCGTCGGGCTAACTGTTGACGGGCGAGCCGATGAAGTTCCGAATACAGGGCAGTGAATAAGGCCTCGGTCGCAGAACTGTCTCCCTTTTCGGACGCTTCAATCAGGGAAACCAATCTGGTGTCCAAAGCCGACTTCCTCCTTACAGGTTCTACTCAGGGATACAGGGAATGCGTAGGTTGTCGGTATTTTAATGCGCGGAGTCAAGAAAAGGCGGGCAAACAGAGTTCGATTGTGAGTGGGTTGAGAGGACGGGCGTGGACGCCCGTCCCCTATCGTGAAAGTGAGAATTGTTCGCTCAGCGGGAGCTACTCCTTGTCATAAACCGCTGTGCTGTTCATTTCCTTGCCCTTGGAATCTTTTCCGTGGACTGTAACCGTCCGAGACTTTCCATCGGCGGAAACCACGATCTTTCCGCTTACCACGCTTTTTCCGCCTTTTTTGTTGTCCAGCATCAATGTGTGATCGTCGACTTGCTTATAGGAACGGGCGTCTGAATTGGGATCGCCAGTGAGCGGATAGTCTTTGCCATCGAACTTGCCGGTCCACTCGGTATGCGTGGCTTTTCCTTCAGCGTCTGTGCCATCGGTCGTGACTTTGATGTTGTCACCGTCGGCGGTGTAGGTAACGGTGGTGTTCTTCGGCCCATTGCCGAGCTTTGACTTCGATTCGTTCAATTTCCAGGTGCCCATGTTGGCGTTGTCTGCGGCGAGTGCGAGGCCAAAGCCCGCAAGGCACAGTGCCGCGACGACCAGAATGGATCTGATTTTCATGTTGTCTCCGGTGATTAGCAGATTGACTGATTTGAAGCGGCTGGAAGTGTATGTCAATTGTTATGTCTGGGCAAGCGAGGGGAGCTCAACAGGCCGTCACACCCTTGTGTGATTTCTTTACTAATTAAATTTTACCTTGCCAGATAACATGCACTCTGATGCCAGGCAGGTCGTTCATATGACTTATCGGTGGAACTTTCTATGCCGGGAAATTAATCTGCTCGTGATAGTTAATCGATGTTTGCAATTGAAACGAGTCAGCTGCCAGACAGCGTTTCTGGTTGTTGTTGCTTGGACGTCGGCGCTCTCGCAAAATCCAGTTCCTCATCTCGATCAACCGACAACTCCAGCCGTAGTCACGCCGGGCAGCGGTGCTTTCACGATGCTCGTGAACGGAACGGGCTTCGTTCCGGGTGCGCTGTTGAATTGGAACGGCGTAGCACAGGCGACAACGTTTGTTTCTCCTGCGCAACTGTCGGTGCTGGTGCCGGCCGCGAACGTCGCTGTGGCGGGGACGGCAATATTGACTGCTTTTAATCCAGGCTCCGCGACGAAATCGAACGCCATCTACTTTCCGATAACCACTCCAAGCACTTCTGTTTTCTACGAGCATGCTACCGACTCTCCCATCGTGCTGGGCCAGGTCGGAGGGCTGCCGGTTGAGCCGATGTCAATTACATCTGGAGATGTAAATGGCGACGGCAAACTCGATCTGGTGTTCGGAGCGGAAAGTACTCCAGGTGGGCCGGAGTTGCGTGTGCTGTTGGGAAAAGGAGATGGCACGTTTCAAACCGGGCCGACCAGCAACGGTGTGGGAAGCTGTCCGTGCTCGCTGGCTTTAGGCGATTTGAATGGTGACGGCAAACTTGATATCGCTGTGGCAAATGCCAATGTGAATACGGTGTCGATCCTGCTGGGCGCGGGAAACGGGAGCTTCAGCGCGGCAGTAAAGTCGTTTTTCAACGTCGGGAATGAACCGACAGCTGTGGTACTGGCTGATTTCAATCGCGATGGCAGATTGGATCTCGCTGTAGCGAACTCCTTCGACGAGACCGTTTCAACGTTCGTCGGCGATGGAGATGGCACATTCACTTTCGGTACTACGTTTTCGACGCCCGGAAGTCCTTTCTCGATCGTGGCCGGAGATTTCAATGCGGATGGCAAGTTGGATATCGGCACATCCAGTTCCAATGCCAATTCTGTGACAATCCTTCTGGGCAATGGCGACGGAACCTTTGCGGCGCCCACAACCTTTCCTGCGACTTCGGGATTTCGAGTTGTCACTGCCGATTTCAGTTCCGATGGTAAGTTGGACCTGGCTGTCCCAAGCGACCACGACTCGACGGTGAGTGTTCTGTTGGGCAACGGCGATGGAACTTTCGCCACCGTGCCGAGTTGCTGTGGCATTTCTACGAATTCAACCCTAAGTTTCGATATGGCCGTCGGCGATTTCAATGGCGACGGGAAATTGGATCTAGCGTCTTCGATTTTAGACACAAAGCCGGGCGTTCCCGTAAGTTACGTGGTCATGCAGCTGGGAAATGCGGACGGGACATTCGCGACCGCAGATTTCACGCGATTGTTGCCGACCGAGGCGGCCACAATGACGGTTGGCGATTACAATCGCGACGGAAAACTGGACTTCGCGGTGGGAAGCAATCCGGACGGAGAGGTTTCAGTTCTGGTGCAGCCACCAACCCCAGGGCCCGAGCCTGATTTTGCGATGACTTCGACAACAGGAGCGGCAACGGTATCAGCGGGAGAAACGGCGAATTTTACGGTTCAAGTCAGTTCGAATAACGGATTTCTGGGCCAGCTGTCATTGGCGTGCTCCGGAGCACCACGACAGGCCACCTGTTCCCTGCCTTCAAATACATTCTTGTTTGACTCAGCGACAGCCACCTTCAGAGTAATTGTCTCGACAAGAGCTGGAAGTTCAGCCGTGGTGGCCGGTGTCAGCGATTCCCCGACGAGAGGCACTTTCGGCGGCCTGTTAGCTGGAGTGTTCGGACCCATGCTCACTTTATTGGTTGTTTTGCCGGTCGGCAGGTTCACGAGAGCAAGAAAAGTCGGTTTAGCATGCATGGTGCTGACGGGAGCGTTGTTTATGGCGAACTGTGGCGGCGGCTCTTCTAATCCGCCGGCGAATGGTACTCCAACGGGCACTTACACATTGACCGTGACAGCCCATGTGGGGAGCGTTCAGAAAATGACGAGTCTGACGCTGACCGTCCAATAACGGCCCCCAGAGCCGCGCGGCTGGATTGGCCGGATTCGTATTCGCGACGAAGCACCATCCGGGCGAGACGCCCGAACCTGCATGCGTCCACCGGTACCTTCGTAACTTTCGTCGGGACTACAAAACCATCGAGAATCGTCTTCGTTTGCTTGGGGATGGCACCTGGGTCGACTGGGGTCTGCACGCTCTCCGCGTGCGCAGAGTGCCGACGCAAGACAAGGAGAACCATGAAAAAGACATTGTTGATTGCTGGCGTTGCCAGTTTGTCGTTGTTTGCCGCGGCACAGACGCAGTCGAGCGCGGACAAGAAACAGCAGCCTGCTGCTACCCACGAAGTGAAGTCTCCTCGAGACCTTTCCACTGGACAGGCGTCCGGGAAAATGAAGGCCGAGGGCAATGGCGTTATTCATCGCGACATCGCAGCCCGTGAGGCCGCTTCGGGTCAGGCCTCGGGTAAGACTGCTGTCGTCGACCAGGCCGGACCGAAATTGCAGGTCGTTTCCGGCGACGTTGATGGCGACGGCGCAGCCGACGGGAAGATTCGTCCGCAGTACGACGTGAAGAATCAGACCAAAGCCCGCGTTGCGGCTGGCGACGTGAACGGTGATGGCGAAAGCAAGGTGAAGGCTACCTACGACGTAAAGAGCCAGAACAAGGCGCGCGTAGCGGCTGGCGATGTGAATGGCGATGGCGTGGATGCGTCAGCGCAGCACGAAGTGAAAAGCCCGCGCGACATCGCAACGGGACAGGCCAGCGGAAAGCGTCAGCACGAACCAGTGAAGATTCAGAAAGAAGCTGGAGCAAAGTCAGAGAACAAGTAGTCGGATGCGAATTAAGTTTGAGAGCCCACCCGAAGACCTATTCGGGTGGGTTTTTTCATTGAACGAGCGAGAGGTCAATTTAGCACTCAGCATTCAGCATTCAGTCCAAAAGTTTCGGAGAACTCACTTGATCTTGCCATTAATCTGGGCGCTCGGCGGGCAGACGAGACGTCTGCCGTACGGAGCGTTAGCTGAATGCTGACTGCTGATTACTGACTACTCAAGTGATCAGACAATCAGTCTGTGATCGCGGTAGGTTTGCTTGCCATCAGCTCTGTAAACCGCGGATCTTTGCGAAGTTGGGTGAACTCCGTGTCTTTGTACACATTTCCGATTTGCTTATAACCCTCTTCCAGCGCTTTGCGCAGATATTCAAGAGAACGATCCGGGACGCCCATCTTGGCGTACAGCTTGGCTAGAACATAGTCATAGTGCGCTCTATCGTCGGGGGAGGGAAGTTGCGCCAGTACGCCTGCGCGAGAAGTCCGCTCGAAGATATCTGGATCAAGCCGGATCGCTTCGCTGTAACTCGCAACGGCTTTTTCGAAATCTCTCTTCTGGAAATATGCGGCCCCCAGGTTGTTGTGGTACGGCGCGACATCCGCGTGCAGTTCAATGGCTTTCTTATATAGCTTGATGGCCTTGCCGGGATTTTTGTCGGCGTAATACGCGACGCCAAGATTGTTGTAGGCATCTGCGTAACGCTTATCCATTTTCAGAGCGCGTTCGAAATCTTTGCGGGCTTCCTTGTTGCGGCGGATCATCAGTTCGGTGATGCCCACTTTGTTGTAGAGCGTCGCGCTATTCGGACTTTTCTGAATGGCTGCCCGGTAATAATCGAGCGCGTCGAGGTAAGACTTATCGCCGCGCAGATCATCCGCTTGTTTTTCGAGATCGGCAGCGGACGCTCCGGGAGAGGGCGGTTCCGCGCGCCGCATCGGAGGAGGTCCAACTTGTAACTGTTCGGGTGAAGACTGGGCCATTAGAGAAACGGCCGCAAACAACAGAACGATCAACGCTGAGATTCGAACCGTACCCACTCGCATGACTTTACCCCCGGTTCATGCGGAACGAGCAGGTTTAATGAGGCTCCGTTCCGCTCTTCTCTTTCTGCTCTTTAGCCTTGGACGAATCAGAGGAGGATTTGTCGTCTCGAAAAACGTCCGCGATCTTGCCGAAAAAGCCCTTTTTCTTATGCTGAGAAGGATCCTGACCTGGTTGGACACCGGCATTGGCCGCCTGGTTCCCATCCGGCGGAGTGACTGACTCAGAGTTTGAACCAAAAATATGGGAAAAGAAACCCTTAATCCCGGTGGCTTGGTCGCAAGTATCGTGCGGTTCGGTCCCGGCAACAAACGCGGAAACGTAAGTCTCGGGGCAGGAGGGAGTTGCGAGCCGGTTGGTCGCTTTATCCAATTGCACATCGACCACGCCGGAGGGTTGCGAAAAGGGATCGACGTCCGAATACTGCGGAAGTGTGACCGCCTTTTTCATGAACTCCGCCCAGATGGGAAGAGCCGTTTGCGCGCCACTTAGGCGGATGTCGCTGTAATCGTCATATCCGACCCAGACAATGCAGAGCAGATTGGAGGTGTAGCCGGCGAACCATCCATCGTGGGAGCTGCCGGTCTTTCCAGCCGCAGGTGCATTGAATCCGCGGGCACGCACCGGGAAGGCAGTCCCGAAATTCAGAACGCCTTCCATCATGTTGGTCATGAGATAAGAGATGCGAGGATCAAGAATGGTTTTCTGATCGCTCTTGAAATCCATGACCACGTCGCCTTTAGAGTTGCGAACCGAACTGACCATGATAGGAGTCAGTCGGGTGCCGGCGTTTGCAAAAACGGTGTAGGCACCAGCCATGTCGAGTGGAGTTGCGTCGTAGGCGCCAAGCGCCATTGCCGGTGTAGCTTTCACACTGGCGATTCCAGCTGAGCGCGCAAGATCGGCGACCTTGTCATACCCAACTTCTTCGGCCAGCTTAACGGTCGCGTTATTCAAAGATAGAGCGAGCGCATATCGCAACGTCACGTCGCCGTGGTACTCCTCCTTGTAGTTGCGCGGCTCGTAAATCTGATCGCCGTAGGTGAACGTGGAAGCGACGTCCGGAACGGTGGTGACCGGAGTAAACACGTTTTCACCGCCATCGAGGGCGGTATTCATCGCGGCGGCGTAAACAAAGGGCTTGAAGATTGAACCAGTCGGACGTTTCGCGACCGCATGGTTGAGCTGGCTCATGCCGTAGTTTCGTCCGCCGACGAGAGCTAAGACGCGTCCGGAATGCGGATCAATGGCCACGAGCGCGACCTGGGCCTGCGGCCCGGGCGTGACCTTCGTCTCGAACTTGTTTTTGCCAATCTTGATGCGCTTGGTGCGCATCTTGGTGACCTGGTCGTCCACGAGTTTCATGCCGGTTTCAACTGCGCCCGCAGCCACACGTTGAAGCTCAGGATCAAGAGTGGTGTAGATGCGATACGACTGATCATTCAGCTCGCGCTCACTCACCTTACTGAAAAGCTGATCTCGGACAAGGTCAACGAAATAGGGAGCATCGCTGGCCTCGACATTTGGTGGCGCGAGTTTCAGCGGAGTGGCTTTCGCTTTCTCCGCCTGCGCTTTGGTAATGGCTTCCGTTTCCGCCATGGAATCGAGCACCAGGTTGCGACGCTCAAGCGCGCGTTCCGGGTGGCGATACGGTGAAAGATAACTAGGCGCCTGGATCAGGCCGGCGAGCAGAGCTGCTTCCGGCAGCGTGATGTCTTTCAAATCCTTGTTGAAGTACGAGCGGGCTGCTTCTGCGAATCCAGAAATGGTGAAGGATCCGCGCTGCCCGAGATCGACCCGGTTCGCATAGAACTCGAATATGTCTTCCTTGCTGAACTTTTGCTCGAGCTCGATCGCGATAAGCATCTCGATGAGCTTGCGCTTAAATGTTTTCTCCGGCGTGAGAAAGAACGCGCGCGAGAGCTGCATGGTGATGGTCGAGCCGCCCTGCTTATGGCGCTGGTGAGTGAAGTCGATCCAGGCGGCCTCAGCCAGGCGAATGTAGTTCACGCCACTGTGCTGGAAGAAGCGCCGGTCTTCTATCGACGTGACCGCTTGCACTAAGACCGGAGGGATCTCGTTGTACTTCACGAGCTGCCGCTTGGAGCGCTGCTCCGAGTCGAAAAGCGAAGTGACGAGCTGCGGCTCCAGTTCGTACGCCGAGAGCTGCCCGGACGATTTGCTGGAGATTGTCTCAACTTTGCCGCTGCGAATCGTGATTGTGGCTGGTTCCGGCGAATGATAAGACTCCGGACCGGGTATCACCTCAATGGACGAAGTTTTTACCTTGTAAGTGCCGAGAGCGTTCTGCTCACTGCCTTCACCGTATCCCGCGCGACGAAGCTGCGCAGCGATCTGCTGTGGATCAATCTTCTGTCCGACTTTGACGACTTGTGGCGTGGCATAGAGCTTTGCCGAGTTGCTGAAAACCGGCGAGCTGAAACGCTTGTCGATGATGCGGTCGTACTTGACGTAGAAATAAGTAAAGAAACTCACAATCCCGATCGCAACCGCGGCAAATGCGAGGAGCGCTGCGCGGACAATGGGATCGCGGGGTAGGCCGAACCGGCCTTTGCCGCCTTTGACTTTCGGAATCTTCAGTTTGATGTTCACGTTGACTGGGCGGAGTTTTCACCCCTGCATAGTTCGATGCAGGATGGTACTAGGACGAAAGGGACGCACGTTTCTTACTTCTCTTCCACCCAGAGCGTGAACGAGGCTTGCCAGAGTAACCGCGTTCGGGAAGAGATAAGTCATTTTACCGCGAAGGTGGAAGTTTTTGCGCCTGTGCTAATGCCGCTGGCTTGTTGCGATTCCAGGTTCCGAGACCGGCGAAACTAGAACACACCCTTGTTCGTCGAAGAAGGATGGAACTCCAACGTCGTCTGATAGCCCGGGACGCTGACATCCACGCTGTAGTCGGCGGAAATCGAAAGTGTGCCGGCGCCATTCGAACCGGTGCGATTAACGACAACCTGTTTTTCCGTCAGTGGAATATCGAGCTCTTTAGCTTTCTTGAGGACGACGGTCTTGATGTCATCTTCCGTGCGTGAGCTGTAGGTGGCGGCCAGCGCCTCATTTTTCAGTACATCTTCGAACTGGTAGTTCGCGAAATAGGGCGGGATGAACCCGATCCCGAGGATGATCACGGCGACGAAAACGCCGACTCCGAGGACTAGTTTGATAGTGGCCATAGCGCGGTTACGTTGCCGGCACCGCGTTTTTATTCAGCGGGCCGGACGTAGCAAACCTTCGAAATGGTCTGCTATTGCCGAGATGCTAGCATCGTGAATTTCACGGGTCGAGCGGGAAACCACCTCAACAGTACCTTCGGTAACTTTTTTGCCCACTGTTACACGAAAGGGAATGCCCACTAGGTCAGCATCTTTGAATTTCACCCCTGGCCTTTCGTCACGATCATCCAGAATTACGTCAAATCCGCGGGCAAGTAGCGTGCGCGTGATCTCTTCGGAAGCGGCCCGCACGGCATCATCTTTGACGTTGGTGGCCGTCACGACGATCTCAAATGGCGCAATCGAAGGTGGCAAACTGAACCCGTTTTCGTCATTGCTCTGCTCGACAGCGGCGGTCAGGATACGCTCGATGCCAATTCCGTAGCTGCCCATGATGGGTGCAACTTCTTTTCCATTGCGATCAAGCACGCGGGCGCCCATCGACTCGGAATATTTGTAACCGAGTTTGAAAATGTGTCCGATTTCGACGGCAGAATCGATCCGAAGTGGGGAGCCGCACTTGGGACAACCTTCGCCCGCAGTCACACTGCGCATATCGGCATAAGCGGTGGGCTGGAACGTTTCCCCAGGCGTGATGTTCTTAACGTGGTAGTCCTCTTTGTTGGCACCTGAGATCAGATTGCGGCGTCCCTTGAGCGATTCGTCGACAAGCAGAATGGGCTTGTCGCCATCCGTCGCGCTGCTTGCCCAATCCACGCCGAGGGGACCGAGATATCCGGCAGGCGACTTGAAGAGACTCTGGATCTCTTCGTCTGTCATGGGCCGCGTTTCTTTTCCGGCAATTGCTGAGCCCAGCTTTGCTTCGTTCATCTGGTGGTCGCCGCGCATGAGTAGGACTACGGGGCGAAGTTTGGTCTTGCCGGTCTTCGCGTCGGTTTCGGTCGCCATCAGGGCAAGCGTCTTGATCTTGTTCTTGGCTGAGACGCCGAGGAACCGAGCCACCTCTTCGATCGTTTTCTGTCCTGGCGTGTGCACCTCGACGGGCTTGCCATCGCCTTCGGTCTTGAGATCTTCGACGGCATCCAGTTTCGAAACTGCCTTTTCCAGATTGGCGGCATAGTTGCACTTCTCACAGCTGACAATGAGATCTTCACCGGCTGAGGTGCGCACCATAAATTCATGCGACTGTGACCCACCCATCGCGCCGGAGTGCGCTTCGACAACAACGTATTTCAGTCCGCAGCGATCAAAGACACGGCAGTAGACGTCGTAATGTTTCTTGTAGGAAACGTCGAGACCGGCGGCGTCGATGTCGAACGAGTACGCATCCTTCATCGTGAACTGGCGGACTCGCAACAGGCCGGCTTTAGGGCGAGGCTCGTCGCGGAACTTGGTCTGAATCTGGTACCAGATCTGGGGAAGCTGCTTGTAGCTGCGTAGTTCCTTGCGCGCGATCTCGGTCATCACTTCTTCATGCGTCATACCGAGACAGAGATCCGCACCCTTGCGATCTTTCAGGCGGAACATGTTGTCGCCCATTACGGTCCAGCGGCCGGACTGTTCCCACAATTCGCGAGGATGAAGCGCGGGCAGGAAAAATTCCTGGCCGATCGTGTCCATCTCCTGACGGACGATGTGCATGATCTTGTTCAATGAGCGTTGGCCCATGAATAGGTACGAGTAGATACCGGCGGCGAGTTGACGGATGTATCCGGCGCGGACGAGGAACTTGTGGCTCGCGACCTCCGCATCGGCAGGAGCTTCGCGCAAAGTAGGAATAAAGAGTTCAGACCAGCGGTGCATAGTGATGTCAGTGGGTGCTTGGGTAAACAAATATTGTAACAAGCGGAGAAGTCAGGAGTCGGGAGTCAGGCGTCGGAATCGCGCACGCTGGGCCGACGACAACTCTGCGCCCTGCAATCGTTCGTTATGCCGCCAGCTTCTGCAGGATTTCTTTCCCGAGTTTCTGCGCTTCGGCGAAGAACTTCTGATACTCGGTGAACAGGCGGTTCAATTCAAGCGACTCTTCCGGCTTGAGCCGATGGCGGAGCAGCATGTCGCGAACGTTGACAGGGTTGGGAAGCTGCGCTTCTTCTTTCAGTTCTTCGAGAGCGGTAGTCGGATCGTAGTGGTACATAGCTACACCATTTCCGTGCCCCACAAGTCATGCAGGTGCACGATCCCTTCCAGTTTATCGCCTTTACCGACCACCACGAGCGACGTGATCTTTTTTTCTTCCATGATGGCTAGAGCGGTCGCTGCAAATTCCTGTCCGGCAATTGTTTTCGGTTCGCGCGTCATGCACTCTGCGGCGGTGAGGTCGAGCACATCTTTGCCGCGCTTTTCGAGAAGGCGGCGAAGGTCCCCATCGCTAATCACACCCAGCAACTTATCGCCTTCAACCACAGCCGTAACACCGAGTTTCTTGCGCGACATTTCATAAATGACGTCGGGCATCTTGGCCGCAGGAGATACACGCGGAACCGCTTCTCCGGAATGCATAAGAGATTCGACGCGCGCCAGGCGCTTGCCGAGCTTGCCTCCCGGATGGAGATTTGCGAAATCTTCCTCTTTGAAGCCGCGACGTTCCGATAAAGCCACAGCCAGAGCATCACCGAGTGCGAGCATCGCCGTGGTCGATGCCGTCGGCGCAAGGCCGAGAGAACACGCTTCTTTATCGATGGAGCAGTCGAGCGCAACCTCAGCAGCAGCAGCGAGACTGGATAATTTCACAGGCGCGAGATCGCGCGAGTCGCCGTCGACGCCGTGCGGCTCTGGCTTGTTGTTCTCCGTATCTTTGTAGATTTCGTCGCAGGTCATGGTGATGAGTGGTACACGAAGACGCTTGATGTTCGCGAGCAGCCGGAGAATCTCTTCGGTCTCGCCGCTGGCAGAAAGCGCGAGCACGACGTCTCCGGCAACCACCATGCCTAGGTCACCATGAATGGCTTCTACAGGATGAAGGTAGAGCGCAGGGGTGCCAATCGAACTGAGTGTCGCCGCAATTTTGCGGGCGATGATGCCACTCTTGCCCATGCCCGTCACGACGATGCGTCCACGGCAGTCGAACATGAGATTGAGTGCGCGGGTAAAAGCTTCGCCCATGGGGCCGGAGATGCGATCCGCGAGGCGCCGCAAGGCCTCGGCTTCGATGCGAACCACGTTTTCCCCTGTACGTTTCATGTGGAACTCAGGATGGTAACAAATGGCATAGAGGGCCGCGAGTTCTTGGCGGAAGGTACGTTAGAAATGCTCATCGAAGAGTGGAGCAGAGTTTTCGCCAAGATGCTTGGTCTGAATCATTTTGTCCCATGGGCCGGTCCGCCAGTTGTCCTTTTTCTGTTCGTCTGTCATCCAGGGTGGCACGTCGAGATAGAGTCGGCGCGAAAGCCCATCAAGATAAGGCTCGTAAAAATCGCGCAACTTTCCGATTTTCTCCTGAGCGGCGGTGGAGTTCTGAAAAGTTAATCCGGCGACAGCGAGTTTCTGCTGCAATTGCCGGAAACGCTCCGCGTCGAGACGTGGTGGAGCAGCGCCATCATAGCGCGCATTCACCAGTTGGCTCAGGTCGACAGCCGCATGGCGCGCCATGGCAAACGTCAGCTTGGCCTGCTCGGGACGGATGTTATTCACTCCGGCGATCACGAGAGCTGTGGTGTCGAGCATGACGGTAAGGGCAGCGAGCCAGGATTGGTTTCCGTGCTGCGATCGGAAGAAACACAACACAGGATAAGAAATGTGGCTTGCGAGCAGGTCGGAGCACCAGCGTTCCCATCCGCTGAAGATGTCATCGAGAACGGTTTGATCGGGGCAGCAGCCGAGGCGAGAAAGCAATTCAACCGCAGTTGGCGGAGAGCCTGCGCGCGCGTCGAGAAGACCAATCTCGGTTTCGCGCGTCGAGAAAGACGAATAGATCACCGGTAGATATCCGACCACAACACCGAGAAAGGCGAAACCCATGCCTGCTTCGAGCACTGCAAGAAAGCGGGAAAGTGCCGTGGTTGGAGTTATGTCGCCGTAGCCAAGGGTGAAGAAAGTTTCGCCGCTGTGATAGAGCAGAACGCCGAAGGTGATCTTCTCTTCGCTGAGCCGAACGTGTTCCCCGAGTCCATATTGGAGAAGGGTGAAACCGAAGATAAGACTGAACGCCCAGATCGCGAGCAGGAAGATGAGTGAAAGAGGCCCGAAGTATGCGAGAAAATTTTCGCGAATGCGAGAGGGTAGGGCTGATGCGATCTTCGTCCATGGGATCCAGGTATTGCGGTAGAACCAACTCGTCAGCCGGAAGGCACGACGAACGCGACGCGGAAGAACGACAGTTTCAAAGGCGTCCAGCAGTACGGCCAGGATGACGATCACACCGAGGATCGCGATAGATACGTGCATCGAAGGGTAGATGAGGTGGAGATGGTAGCAGATTCAGCAGCTCAGGGCGTGTTGTGCGCGGCTTCGATCGCGTTCTTCACAGCTAATAGTTCCTTCAGAACACCACGCAGGTTGCGAGAGTCGAGCGCGTTCGCGCCGTCGCTTTTGGCTTCTTTCGGATTATCGTGAACTTCCATGAAGATGCCGTCGATGCCGGCGGCAACTGCTGCACGCGACAGCACGGGAATAAATTCGGGCTGGCCTCCGCTGGTCGCCGGAGCATCTTCATCTCCGTGTGAAGAGGACGGGAGCTGCACGGAGTGAGTCGCGTCGAAGACGACCGGCGCGAATTTGCGCATGATGGCGAGAGACCGCATGTCGACGACGAGGTTGTTGTATCCGAAACTCGAGCCACGTTCGGTGAGAAAGACTTTGTCGTTTCCCGCATCGCGGCACTTTGCGACGGCGTGCTTCATATCCCATGGCGAGACGAACTGACCTTTTTTGATGTTCACCGGGCGGCCGCTCAGTGCGGCGGCAACTACGAGATCCGTTTGACGGCAGAGAAATGCGGGAATCTGCAAGACATCAACAACCTCGGCTACTTTCCCAACGTCGGCTGTCTCATGAACGTCGGTAAGCACCGGGATATGAACTTCGTCTTTGACTTTCTTCAGGATGCGCAGCCCTTCGTCGACGCCTGGTCCGCGAAAGCTGCGAATCGATGTGCGATTGGCTTTGTCGTAAGACGCTTTGAAAATGAAAGGAACATTCAGGGACCGAGTCACGCCCTTGATGACTTCTGCCATGAAGAGAGCGTGCTGCTCGCTTTCGATCACGCAGGGTCCGGCGATCAGGAAAAGAGTTCCCGATCCCACACGGATGCCATCGGCGATTTGAAAAGAGACGCTCAAGACAGATTAGGCTACAAGCTACAGGCGTCAGGCTCCAGCAAAATCACCTGATGACGTTTTCGACTGGAGCTGCGACAAAGCACCGCACTCACTGGCGGCCAAGTTTTTCGGGACGAAGGAACAGTTCCACTTCCGCCGACGCTTTATCGGCCTTGCGCCTCATGCGGTGCTCGTACGAGGCATCAATGAATGTCCGGAACAAAGGATGCGGCTCAAGCGGTTTCGACTTGAACTCAGGATGGAACTGACACCCGATGAAATGCGGATGATCCGGAAGTTCGACCATCTCGACGTATGTGCCATCTGGAGTCGAGCCTGAAATGCGCAATCCGCCCGCAGTCATGGTTGATTCATATTCGCGGTTGAACTCATAGCGGTGGCGATGACGTTCGCTGATTTCGGTCTTTCCGTAGATCTTGTAGGCAAGAGTGCCAGTTTCAATTTTGCAGGGCCATGCGCCAAGGCGCATGGTGCCGCCGAGTTCCTCGACTCCTCGCAATTCGCGCAGCTTGTAAATGACTCGGTGTGGCGTGGCAGGATCAAACTCGCTTGAGTTTGCGTCGGGCAGTCCGCACACGTTGCGGGCAAATTCGATGCACGCGGTCTGCATTCCCAGGCAAATTCCAAAGTAGGGAACTTTCTTCTCGCGCGCGTAGCGGATCGCCTTCAGCATGCCCTCGATGCCACGCTTGCCGAATCCGCCGGGCACGAGGATGCCGTCATAGTTTTCAAGCTGCGATTCATAGCTGTTGTCGGCAGTTTCGAGTCCTTCCGCTTCAATCCAGTTCACAACCAGCTTGAGATTGTGCGCGAGGGCTCCATGCACAAGGGCTTCTTTCAAAGACTTGTACGAATCTTCATACTCGACGTACTTGCCGACGATACCGATCGTGACTTCGTCTTTCGGGTTGTAGACACGGTGAACGATGTCTTCCCATTGCTTGAGATCGCGGTCCTTTGCTTCGATATGTAGATAGCGCAGCGCAAGCGTATCTACTTCTTCACGCGCGAACACAACCGGTACCTCATAAATAGAAGCGACGTCTTTCGCCGTGATGACTGCTTCCTCTTCGACGTTACAGAAAAGGGCGATCTTCGACTTGATGTCTTTCGAGAGGTAACGATCGGTACGGCAGAGCAGGATGTCTGGCTGAATTCCCACGCTGAGAAGTTCTTTGACCGAGTGCTGCGTCGGCTTTGTTTTGAGTTCCTGCGCAGCTGCGATAAAAGGAACCAGCGTGACATGAACGAAGAGAGTGTCTTCGCGCCCGAGCTCCTGGCGCATCTGGCGGATGGCCTCGATGAAGGGCAGAGATTCGATGTCGCCGACGGTGCCGCCGATTTCAACGATGGCGACGTCCACGTCTTGGGCGACCTTTTTCATTGCGGCTTTGATTTCGTTTGTGACGTGCGGAATGACCTGGACAGTCTTCCCGAGGTAATCGCCGCGCCGCTCCTTGGCGATGATCTGTTCGTAAATGCGGCCCGTGGTCCAGTTGTTATCGCGGGAAAGCCTGGCGTGGGTGAAGCGCTCGTAGTGACCGAGATCGAGATCGGTTTCGGCGCCGTCATCAGTGACGAAGACCTCGCCATGCTGGAACGGGGACATGGTGCCCGGATCGACGTTGAGATAGGGGTCGAACTTCATGATGTTGACCTTGAGACCCCGGCTTTCAAGAAGGCAGCCAATGGAGGCTGCAGCCAGACCCTTACCCAAGGAAGACACAACTCCGCCCGTCACGAAGATGTACTTTGCCGACATCCGTTCCTCGCTTTGAATTGTCTTTGGAAATTTGTGCAGGCTGGGTGCACGATCAATTATGGCAGAGATTGGTCTGTTAGGGAATGAGGAAAAAGCAGCATTCAACACTCAGCCGTCAGTATTCAGCCATCAATGTTCAATCAAGCATGGACGCAAAGCAAATCATTGCACAGTTTGCCTTGCGAGTCGTAGTCTCTAAGCCATTCTGTACGAACATCCTGGGGAAAAGAATGAAGGCAACTCGCCTCGTCGTTGGCACTCTTGCAATCCTTGTCGTTTTCACAGCGTTAGGTTCAGCGCAAAAACGATCGATCACCGAAAAGGACCTGTTCCGCTTCAACTGGATCGGCGATCCCCAGGTCTCGCCCGATGGGTCGCGCGTTGCGTTCACCCGCGTCACAGTCGACGAGAAGAAAACCGGGTACGAGACCTCAGTGTGGGTCGTTTCGACCGCGGGAGGCGAAGCGCGTCAACTCACTTCCGGCAAACATGATGCGCAACCGCGATGGTCACCGGATGGAAAATGGCTCGCATTCGTGCGTGCGATCGAGAAAGATGGAAAGCCGCAACCACCGCAGATTTACTTATTGCCGACGGGCGCCGGCGAAGCCTGGGCCCTAACGAAACTTCCGAAAGGAGCTGCCGGTCCGAAATGGTCTCCCGATAGTCAGAAGATCGCATTCTTCACCGCGACCAACTCCGAAGACATGTCTCGGGCCGCCTGTGAAGAAAAAGAAGGGAAGGACGCCGAAAAAGCGAATGCTGATTCGAAGCAAACCGTTAGCGACAAGGAGAAGGAAAAATCGGCGAAAGAGAAGACCGCGCAGAAATGCGGCAAGCCTGAGCACGAGACGGATATCCAGGTCGTAACGCGTGTGGAGTATCGCGCCGACAACGAAGGCTATTTCGACTTTTCGCGTCCGCCGCACATTTGGACAATCGCGCTGCCGGCCGTTCCGGGCGAGCCTGACTTTGGGAATCAAGTCACCAAGGGCGAGTTCGGAGAAGACGAGTTCGACTGGTCCGCTGACGGGCAGAAGATTTATTTCACTTCCACTCGTGACCTGGAACCTTATTACACGCCACCGCAAAACACGTTGTACTCGGTCGCGTCCTCGGGTGGAGCAATCAGTGAAGTCGCAAAGATTCAGGGATTAACCCAAGCTATCTCGGTGAGCCCCGATGGAACCAAGCTGGCGTTTATCGGCACGGCGAACACGCCGGTCCAGTCCTACACGCAAGCGAATCTCTGGATTCTCGACCTGAAAGGCGGTCAGCCCCGTAACTTAACCGAGAAACTGAATTGGGATATTGGTGGCGGAATCATCGGTGACCAGGAGCCGCCGCGTGGAGGAGGTCCGATTCGTCCGCAGTGGAGCAAGGACGGAAAGTCAGTGACAGTGGTCGTTGCAAAAGAGGGGCGAGCGAACCTCGAGCGTTTCGATGTCGAAAGTGGAAAAAGCGATTCGGTCACGCAAGGCGATCAGTCCGTTACGCAATACTCTTCAAATGGCACGGCGACCGTTGTGGCGATCTCGACTCCGGTGATCCTGAACGATCTTTACCTGGTGGGCAATGATCCGAAGCAGCCCAAGCGTCTCACGAATTTGAATGAGAAGCTGTTCGGCGAATTGAACCTTACACCGCCGGAAGAAATCTCCTACGCCAGCTTCGACGGCAAGAAAATGCAAGCGTTCGTGCAGAAGCCGCCGGACTTCGATGCCAGCAAAAAGTATCCGATGATCCTGAACATCCACGGCGGTCCACATACCGCTTATGGATACCTGTTCTTCCACGAAATGCAGTCGATGGCGGCGAAGGGCTATGTCGTGCTCTACCCGAATCCACGTGGAAGCACATCGTTTGGAGAAGAGTTTGCCAACATCATCCAGTACAAGTATCCGGGCGACGATTACCAGGATCTGATGGCCGGGGTAGACGAGCTGATCAAGCGAGGTTATGTCGATCCCAAGCGTATGGGCGTGACCGGTGGCAGCGGTGGCGGCCTGCTTACGAACTGGGTCGTCGGCCACACCGACCGATTTGCGGCAGCGGTCTCGCAGCGAGACATCGCCAGTTGGAGCGATTGGTGGTACTCGGACGACTTTGCTCTGTTCCGTGCAGCGTGGTTTCGCAAACCACCATTTGAAGATAAAGATGACTATCAACAGCGCTCGCCCATCAGCTACATCAACAATGTGAAGACGCCGCTCATGCTGATCCTCGGAGACGCCGATTTCCGAACGCCGTCAGGAGCAGGTGGCGAACAGATGTTCCGCGCATTGAAATATCGAAAGCTGCCAACCGTCATGGTGCGCTTCCCGAATGAGGGACATGAGCTGTCGAGGTCAGGACAGCCCTGGCATCGGGTGGAACGGCTGCATCACATCGTAGGATGGTTTGACGTTTACTTGCAAGGAAAGAAGAGCCCGGAGTACGAACTGGTTCCGCCAGCAGCCCAGGAGTGGGAGAAGTCGGCAGAGTAGGTACGGGCGTCCTCGCCCGTACAACCCTTCTGTCTGTGAAACTTACAGCGGCTATTCTCCTGAACTTTCTCGCATCTAACATTGAGTGGCTATGAACTCGATCATCCGATCACTTGTTAGAGCAAGCTCGGTTGCCATTTTCGTACTCCTCGGCCTGCTTGCTGCCCAGCAACTTGCCAAGCGGCTGATTTTGAAAGACGGTTCGTACCAGATGGTCACCAAGTACGAAATCAAGGGTGATCGTGTGCGCTACATGAGCGCGGAGCGCGGCGAATGGGAAGAAGTCCCCAAGTCGCTCATAGATTGGGAAGCTACAGACAAATATGAAAAGGACCGGGCCGCAGGAGTTCCGAGCCCGGAGGCAGCCGCGCTCGATAAAGAACTCGAGGATGAGAAAAAGGCCGAAGAGGCTCGCAATCCGCATGTCGCTCCCGGTCTCCAATTGCCGGACGAAGGCGGCATTATCCTGCTCGATACATTCGAGAGCCAGCCACAGTTGGTGGAACTGCTGCAAACGGGAGGCGAGGTCAACGCGAATACGAAGAACAACATTCTTCGCGGTGTGATCAATCCGATTGCGAGCGCCAAGCAGACAATCGAACTTCCCGGCACTCATGCGAAGGTGCAATCCCACGTCGCGACCCCGAGTATTTACATCGCCGATCGACCGGATCCACAAAGCCAGGCGAAGCAGGACGCGGAATTGCCCCTTGACCGCTTCAAGATCGTTCGCATGCAGGTGAAAGGCGACAAGCGCATCGTCGGTGATCTGAAGGTTGCGATTTACGGAAAAGTTTCACAGGAGCAGAAACTGGTCGCTTCGCATAGCGAAAAGATGACAGGTGGGTGGGTGAAGGTGACGCCAGAAGCCCCCTTGGCGACCGGTGAATACGCGATCGTCGAAATGCTGGGCAAAGAAGGGATGAATTTGAACGTGTGGGATTTTGGAGTGAATCCGGCAGCCGCCGCAAATGCCACCGCGTGGAAGCCTGACCGCACAGCGACGCAAGAGCCTCAGAAACCAGGAGAATTGAAGAAGAGGAATTAGCTTTACAACACGTAAGATACGTGATACACGTATATCACGTGGTAACAAGGTATGCCCAAACAGAACGTTACAGTTAGCATTGATCGCGAGACGCTGCGCAAGGCGAAAATCCTAGCGGCACAGCGAGAAACCTCGATTAGTGGGCTGCTCGCAAATCAGATCGAACAGCTCGTGGGCGATCATGACGTTTATCAGAAGGAAAAGCGCCAGGCACTGGCCTTCCTGGAAAAGGGCTTCTCCTTAGGCGGTGACATCCTTGTCAGGCGCGAGGAATGGCATGAGCGATAGGACATTCATCGATACCAATGTCCTGATCTACGCGCATGATGTCGATGTACCTCAGAAGCGCGCGGTCGCGCAATCCGTACTCTGGGAACTGTGGGAGTCGAGAAGTGGCGTACTGAGCGTTCAGGTGCTGCAAGAGTTCTACGTGAATGTGACTCGCAAAATAAAGTCTCCACTCACAAAAGAAGTTGCCCGGCAAATTGTCAGTAGTTATTCCACATGGTGCGGAGAAACATCTCTATCAGATGTCGTTGGTGCCTTCCGAATTGAAGACTCCGCCAACATTTCCTTCTGGGACTCGCTCATAGTAGCGTCCGCCATTAAGTGTGGGGCCTCGCGGTTGCTTTCGGAGGACTTGCACCCCTCGCAGGTCATCGCAGGCATCCGAATCGAAAATCCGTTTCTCTCTATCCGCTGAAAACTTCCTGCTCGGGTTATTCCATCAACCCACGCCCCGCGATACCGATGTTGTCGCGAGTCGTGTTCTTGACCATGTACATCATCTCGTCGGCCTGACGGATGACATCTTCCGGAGTCTTCGCGTCGTGCGGATACGTCGAAAGACCCATGCTCGCGCGCACTCTCAAGTTCAGGCCTTCCTCTTTGCAGAACATTGCTACTCTCAAAGCTTCTCTCAATCGTTTCGCGACGATCAGTGCCTGATCTTTGCCTGTCTGTGGCAGCAGAATGACAAACTCATCGCCGCCATACCGGAACGCATAATCGATTAAGCGCAACTGCGCTTTGATCAAGTATCCGATTTCGGCCAGTAGCTTGCTGCCGACCAGGTGGCCGTGCGTGTCATTGACTCGCTTGAAATGGTCGAGATCGATGAAGAGCACGCTGAATTCGTAGGTGAATCGCGATGAACGATAGACCTCGGTTTCGAGCGTCTTGTGAAGATGTCGAGCGTTGTAAAGTCCCGTGCAATCATCCGTAATCGTGAGTTCCTGAATTTTCTCGACGGAGCGCGAGTTCTCAATCGCAATCGCAGCGTAGTCGCAGAGCGAGTTCAGGAAAAAACTTTCATTCTGCGAGAAGCCCTTCATTTCCACGTTGATCAATTGGATTACACCGAGCACGCGGTGTTTCGAACGCAGCGGGAAACAGATGACCGATTGCGTTTCCATCTTCGTCATCTTGTCGATCCGCTTGGCGAACCGTGGGTCGGCACTCACGTCCGGAACGATTTGTTGTTCGCCATGTTGCGCAACCCATCCGGCAATACCTTCGCCGACTTTGAGGCGAACTTCTTTCAGAGCTTCGGCTTTCGGTCCGACTGCGATAGCGAAATAGAGCTCGTTTTTCTCCTCGTCCACCATGAGGAGAGACCAGTTATCGGGTCTGAAGTACTCCGCCATCTTTTCCATGATGGTTTGCAGAATGGAGTCGAGGTCCAAAGAGGACGTCAAGGCCTTGGCAACATCGTGGAAGATGTTGAGTTCCTGGTCCTTGCGGGTTAATGCAGTACCGACGCCCTCAGGCATGGGGTTTGAACACCTCAAAAGCAGGCGGAAAGTGCTCGAATTATATGCGCCGTTGGAAACCCTGTTCAACCAACCGAAGTAACCGGAACCCTGTAAGCCATTAGCCTGCAACGCAGGACGGGCGCGGGCCGACTACGACTGCATACCATCATCTTCTTTCAATGGACAAGCGCCTATAGTAAGGTTCTTTACAAAGCAGGCACTTACGAGCAAGCTGCGTTTGAGGAGAAGCCTGTGCCATCGTTTGGAGAAAGGTTGAAACGGGAGCGGGAGAAACGGAAGATCTCGCTCGATGACATTGCCTTATCCACCAAGATTGGCACGCGCATGCTGGTCGCGCTCGAAGAAGAAAAGTTCGATCAGTTGCCCGGTGGCATCTTCAATAAAGGATTCGTACGCGCCTACGCGCGCCACGTTGGGATCGACGAGGAACAGGCGATCGCCGATTACCTCGATGCGGTCGGGCAAAGCGCTCCATTACCGCCGATCGAACCCGCCCCGCACGATGTGCGAATCGTACCCGTTCATGAGCCAGAATCCAGGGAAGAGACGAAGAGTTTGCCTTGGGGAACGCTCGCCGGCGTCCTGTTGGTGTTGGCGCTCGCCCTCTCGGTGTGGAGTTTTCTGAAGCGCGAAACTCCTGAAGCTCCGCGCGCCACAACTTCTTCCCCTCGGCCGACACCGACATCATCAACAACAACGCCCACGCCCGATGCAGCCCACGCTGGTGCTTCACCGACCTCTGCAACTCCGGCCTTACCCGCTTCTGGTAGCCCGATCAATCTCACGATTAAGGCCTTCGACGACTGCTGGGTTTCGATCATCGCGGACGGTAAGCCAGTGATCGCAGATGGAGAAATCGCCAGCGGCACTTCCAAAACGATTGAGGCGACACGGGAAATCGTCGTCAAGGCTGGGAATGTTGGAGCGCTGGATTTCTCTCTTAACGGAAAGCCGCTGGGGCGGCAAGGTCAAGAAGGACAAGTGCGGACGCTGACATTTGGTCGTGAGGGCCTGGTCAACGCGCCCGCTGCAAAGGAAAATGTGCCGCCGCCGCCCCCAGCTTAAAATTCCGCTCTGCGGTTCACGACGGGATTTATTCCGTTTAATCGTGATCCTCGCAACTCACTGTCAGCACTGGAACAAATAGGCCAATTCGATTGCACGCTCCAGTCTTCTCTGGTACCGTTTTAAAGTATCAAGACGTGTGTGTTGACCGTCGTAGCCCATAGTCGCCTACCCCGGACGGACAGCGTTCAGAATTAACTTCTTAGGAGCTTAGCTTGTCAGCAAAAAATCGCATTTTATTTACGTCTGAGTCAGTGACCGAAGGACATCCGGACAAGATTGCAGACCAGATTTCCGACGGGATCCTGGATGCGTGTCTCCGGGAAGATGCCACCAGTCGCGTTGCGTGCGAAACGCTTACCGCCACTGGATTGGTCGTGATCGCCGGTGAAATCACAACCAAGGCTTACGTTGATTTTCAAACGCTCGTGCGTGGCATCGTTCAATCCATCGGATACGACAACGCACTTTACGGATTCGACTCGAACACCTGTGCCGTCATCTCCAGTATCAACAAGCAGTCTGGGGATATTGCCATGGGGGTCGATACCGGCGGTGCGGGCGATCAAGGGATGATGTTTGGATATGCTTGCAACGAGACTCCGGAGTTGATGCCGGCGCCAATCTCACTGGCACACAAGTTGTGCATGCGCCTCTCCGAAGTCCGCAAGAACGGCACCTGTCCTTACCTCCGTCCCGATGGCAAATCCCAAGTAACAGTCGAATACGACGAGAACGGCAAAGTGAAGCGTGTCGATGCCGTCGTGATTTCGACGCAGCACGCGGAAACCGTGACCAATGATGAATTGCGCGCGGACATGCTGAAGCACGTCATCCAAGCGGTGATCCCGCCGCAGTTGCTCGATGAAGACACGAAGTATCACATCAATCCGACAGGGCGCTTCGTCATTGGCGGACCGATGGGAGACACGGGCCTCACGGGAAGAAAGATCATTGTCGACACCTACGGCGGCATGGGACGTCATGGCGGCGGCGCTTTCAGCGGAAAAGATCCGACGAAGGTCGATCGCTCGGCTGCCTACATGGCTCGCTACATCGCGAAGAACATCGTCGCTGCGGGTTTAGCGGAGCGTTGCGAAGTTCAGTTGGCCTATGCGATCGGCGTTGCTGAACCAGTCAGCGTACGCGTCGATACATTCGGCACGGAGAAGGTGGATCCGACGATTCTGCCTGATCTCGTCCGCGCAAATTTCAAGCTGACGCCACGAGGTATCATCGAGTCTCTCAACTTGCGTCGTCCTATTTACCGCAAGACGGCGGCTTTCGGGCATTTCGGCCGCAACGATTCTGACTTCACTTGGGAAGCTACCGATAAGGCAGCGAAACTCGCCAGCGAAGCTGGGCTGAAACCAGAAGCAGTTGGTGTGAGGAAATAGGTTGGCCTCGAATCATTAAAGGTTTGTCATCCTGAGGAGCGTTGTTTGCGACGAAGGACCCGCTTTTTGTAACCGACAAGCAGGTCCTTTCTCTTCGCCGCGCTTTTGAGATAAAAAGAAAAAACATAGTTTGTAACCATCCGGGGACAGGAGCACATGGCTACTACACCGATTCAATGCGATGTAAAAAACCTTGAACTCGCCGATCTCGGCAAGAAGCGTATCGAGTGGGCAAACCAGTCGATGAACGTGCTGCAGATCATTCGCAAAGAGTTCATCAAGAATCAGCCACTGAAAGGCATCCGTGTCTCGGCATGTCTGCACGTGACCGCAGAGACGGCGAATCTCATGATCGCTCTGCGCGACGGCGGCGCCGATGCAGTATTGTGCGCATCAAACCCGCTCTCCACGCAGGACGACGTGGCCGCGAGCCTGGTGCGTGATTACGGCGTTCCCGTTTACGCCATCAAGGGCGAGGACAATGACTCCTATTACAGCCACATCATGGCGGCGCTCGATCACAAGCCGCACATCACGATGGATGATGGCGCGGACCTCGTAACCGTTCTGCATACGAAGCGGCAGGATGCGGCTGGCGACATCATCGGAGGAACCGAAGAAACGACGACCGGCGTGATCCGACTCCGCGCGATGGCGAAGGAAGGCGTGCTCCGCTACCCGATCATCGCCGTCAACGACGCCGACACCAAGCACCTTTTCGATAACCGCTACGGCACCGGACAATCCACCATCGATGGAATCATCCGCGCGACGAACTTCCTGCTCGCGGGATCAAAATTCGTGATTGCCGGCTACGGCTGGTGCGGCCGCGGCCTTGCAAGCCGTGCTCGTGGCGCTGGCGCTGAAGTCATCGTTACAGAAGTCGATCCGACGAAAGCGCTCGAGGCCGTGATGGATGGGTTCCGAGTCATGTCGATGCCGGAAGCAGCTCGCATCGGAGATGTGTTCTGCACCGTTACTGGCAACAAGAACGTGCTTGCGAAAGAACACTTCGAAGTGATGAAGAACAACGCCATCATTTCGAACTCAGGACACTTCAACGTTGAGATTGATATCCCTGCACTCGAGAAAATGTCGTCGTCCAAGCGGACCACGCGCACCTTCGTTGACGAATACACGCTGCGCGATGGACGCAAGATCAATCTTCTAGGCGAAGGACGTTTGATTAACCTGGCTTCGGCCGAAGGACATCCGCCGTCAGTCATGGATATGAGCTTCGCGGACCAGGCGCTCTCCTGCGAATACATGGTGAAGAATCACTCGACTCTGGAGAACAGAGTTTACACAGTGCCAGTTGAGCTGGATAAGCGAGTCGCGAAGTTGAAGCTCGAATCGATGGGCATCAAGATCGATCGCCTGACGCCGGAACAGGAAGAATATCTGGCGAGCTGGTCGGAAGGAACGTAAAACCAGTTCTCAGTTCTCAGTAGCTAGTTTTCAGTGGGCGGCGACGAGCCGCCCTTTTTGTCCAAGGCACCAAAAAAAGGGGCGGCTTTCGCCGCCCGTAGCTCTACTGTCCCACTCTTAGATTCCTTCGAATTACTGATATCAGACTTACTCCAGCACAAAGATGTTCTTTTTCGCGCACATTTCTTTCAGCACTTTTGGCCACACAGTCACGCTGACCTCTCCCAGATGAGCCTTGCGGAGAAGCAACATCAACGTTCGCGACTGTCCGATGCCGCCGCCGATCGACAACGGCAATTGATTGTTGATGATCGCCTGGTGATAGGGGAACTTCAGGTTGTCGAGCAGGTGCGACATCCCCAACTGTAATTGGAGCGTATCCGCGTTCACCCGAATGCCCATGGATGTCAATTCATGACGCCGTTTCGTCACGTGGTTCCAGACCAGGATGTCGCCATTCAGGCCGTGCGTATCTTTCCCCGTTTCTGGGCGCGTGTCGGTGATCCAATCGTCGTAGTCGGCCGCGCGGTTCTCATGCGGATAGCCATCCTTTAATGGCCAGCCAATCCCAATGATGAATACTGCCGGGTACTTCTGGAGAATTTGCGTCTCACGCTGCTTGCGCGGCAGGTCCGGGAACATGTCGAGAATTTCTTCCGCATGCAAGAAGGTCAGTTCTTCTGGAAGATTCGGGAACCGAGGATCTCTCAACTGCGGGAAGATGTCCTGCGCATAACGTTCGGCTCCAACCAGGACTTTCCAGATCTTGCGCACAACTTCCTTCAGGAAGCCAACATTGCGTTGCTCTGCAACGATGACGCGTTCCCAATCCCATTGATCGACGTAGGCCGAATGATCGTGGTCGAGGAAATAATCTTTGCGAACGGCGCGCATGTCGGTGCAGATGCCCTGCCCGGGTTTGCATTGGAACTGCTTCAGCGCGACGCGTTTCCACTTGGTGGCGGCCTGAACAACTTGCGAGTCAATCGGATGCACATCGCGATCGTTCGAGATATGGAATCCGATCGGCGTGCGTGAGCCATCGCGGTCTAACATGTCGTTCACGCCGCTCTCGACGTCGACGATCAACGGAACCTCGACCATCATGAGATTCAGTTCATGGCAGAGGTTGTCCTCAATGTACCGCTTCACATGGAAAATCGCCTGCTGGGTTTCACGCACGTCGAGCAGCGAGCGATAGTCCGAGGGCAGAATCTTTTCTAATTCCCGATAATCGCCGATGCCGGGCCCCGCCAGATCGGCTTTCTTGTCCATTACCAGTGTGCTCATCGGTATCTCCTTGCGGGCGGAGTTGGCCGCCGACGCTCCTTATGGAAGAGTGCGTTTTCATTGGAGTCTTCGCATTGGCAACAACGCAGTGACGAGCGGCACAGTTGGGTGTGCGATGAGATGGATTTAGATCGGAACCTGAAAGTTACAGGCACTCAGCGTTCAGCACTCAGCATTCAGTCAGCCGTGAACAGTGCCATGCCCCTAATCGACGCTAATCGTCGGCTCCTGCCATGGATCGCGGTATCCAATTTGGACCAACGCTCCGTCGCGAACATTCGTGACCAGCGCGGGGCGGAAGCAGGCGATGCAAGTTCCTCCCCGGTGGCGGACGCTTGGGAATACGATTCCCGCAGAACCTCGATTCAGGAGAGTTCGAGCCAGCTGTTGAGAAGCATCGTAGCTATTGGGATCGAGCGCGTCGGCATGCCCGGAATCTTTGCGCAAATCGTGAAACTCAGCGCGGAAATCGGCAAGGTAGTCACGATAGCTGCGTGTTTCCGGTTCCTTCCAACTCGGGATTTCGCGCAACTCTCGCGCAAAATGAAATGCTACTTCCCGTTGAGATGTTTCCAGCGTGTATCCGGCATACCACGCCGCACGATCGGAACCGTTGAAACGTCCTCCACTCGGAGCCGCGTGCGTAAACGCCGCATTAATAATGTGGTAATTGGGAATTCCAAAAACGAGTTCATGCACGCTGATCCCAGGCAGTCGATTTGCTTCGCCGAGCAATCGGTCGTTCGTCGCGCCCTCGAGTTCAGCAAGATCATCCAGGTCGCGAGGAGTTTTCGCGAGACGGGACAAGACGCTGGCGTCCTTCGGAAGATACTTCGTGGGTATAAGCCGATGCGTGTCGTCCTGGTGGACTTGGCTGGTAGGCGGCAGCACTACTCACCGCCGCGTCGCGCATCGAGCAGTTGTCGCACGTGCATCATCGCCGGGACGCCCCCGCGCAGCACGTAGGTCAACGGGCTTTCTCCTGCGAACATCGCGCTCGTGTTCGGAAGTTGAATCCAGGCGTCCGCGAGCTTCTGGCTATAAAGAATGTTCAGAGCACTGAAGATTCCGATGAGCAGGGAAATCCGGGTCAGCGTGTCCTGATCGAGCCTTTTCTTTGCTCCGCCTTTCAATTGATAGAACGATCCATTCGAGATCCCGCCGAGCAAGCCCCGAGCGTCTTCATCCCGCAGGTTCCACGCACTTGCGATACGGAAAAATCCGCGGAGAGCGGCGGGGCTCAGGCGCTGCCGTGTTTCTGGCCGGGAAAGGTCCGATGGCTGGTTCCAGCGAATGCCAGGAACTTCGATGAGGGGTGCTGCCACGGTGTATCTCCTTTGCAGGAGTTATTTTACTCCATAAATATAGTACGTTCAATAGTTAGCTAAGTCATTGTCACACTTGGCTTTTCTAGGAATTGCTGCCGTTGCTCCGGTCCGTTTCACGTCGCCGTGATAGAGTCAAATCGGTCTCCCCATGAAGCACGTAAACGACTGGGCTCTCAACATTGCCAACCTCCGTGGGGCCTCTTACGCCGATGCCCGGGTCGTCGACTCACGCGCCCGCGCGCTGACAACCAAGAACGGCAAAATCGGCCACGCTTCAGATGCGGAGTCGCTGGGAATTGGTATCCGAGTGATCGCCGACGGGGCATGGGGATTCGCGGCATCGGATGATCTGAGCCGTGCTTCAGTCGAAGAGACTGCCGGTAAGGCGGTGGCGATTGCGAAAGCATCCGCTCGAGTTAAGCAACATGATGTAAGCCTCGCCCCGGAGAAAGCCTCCACCGCCGATTGGGTTACTCCGATTCAGATCGATCCTTTCACAATCTCCGTCGAGCAAAACCTCGACCTCCTACTGCAAATTGATGCCGAACTTCGTTCGGTCGCAGGCATCACCATGGCCGAAACCAGCATGAACTTCCAGCGAGAGGAATCATGGTTCGCATCCACGGAGGGATCCGCGATCCATCAGACGAAATATTCAACCGGTACGGGCTATGCCGCCTATTCGTTCGCGGAGAACGAACTACAGAAGCGCTCGTATCCCAATTCATTCGGAGGACAGTGGCAGAACAAGGGGTATGAGCTCATTGAAGAGTGGAAACTACTCGAGAACGCGCGGCGGATCGCCGAAGAAACCGTAGCCTTGCATAAAGCGGACCAATGTCCAGAAGGCGTGGATACGATCATTCTGGATAGCTCTCAACTGGGATTGCAGATCCACGAATCGATTGGTCATCCGATCGAACTCGACCGCGTTCTTGGCATGGAAGCGAACTTCGCGGGGACTTCCTTTCTTACGCTCGACGAGCTCCGCACACTTCGCTACGGCAGTAATTTGGTAAATGCTGTGGCTGATGCAACGCCGGCGCACGGTCCGGGTCTCGGCACGTTCGCCTTCGATGATGAAGGTGTGCCGTCACAATGCGTTCCGATCATCACCAACGGCTTGTTCACCGGATATCTGTCCTCTCGCGAGACCGCGCACACGATCGGGGAAACGCGCTCGGGCGGCATGGTGCGCGCCGAAAACTGGAACCGGCTGCCGATGATTCGCATGACCAACGTGAGTCTCTTGCCGGGAGAAAAGCCCTTAACGCTCGAGGAACTGATCGCATCGACGGATCACGCGATCCTTATGCAGACCAACAAATCCTGGTCGATCGACGATAAGCGTTACAACTTCCAGTTCGGCTGCGAAATCGGGTGGGAGATCAAAAATGGCAAGCGCGGACGGATGCTGAAGAATCCTTCATACTCGGGCATCACGACAGAGTTCTGGAATTCGATGGATGCCATCTGTTCGCGCGATGAATGGACGCTGTGGGGAACTCCAAACTGCGGCAAAGGCCAGCCGCAACAGGTGATGGGGACTGGTCATGGCGCGAGTCCCGCACGCTTCAGGAACGTGAAAGTGGGGACGGCGTACAAAGGTGCCTGAGGTGGTGGTGCGGGCGAGCAGTTGAAAAAAGCATTCAGTAATCAGCACTCAGCATTCAGTCATCCGGGTTACAGATCGCTTCTTTCATGGACGTTGAGGGCTGAATGCTGACTGCTGAGTGCCGAATGCTGGCTGAGGATGCTAACTAAAAATCAAGCTTCCGATATCTTCGACCGCATCCACCGCTACTCGTCTGCGGATGAAGTGGAGCTGCTCGTCTCGGGCAATCGCTTTGCGCTCACGCGATTCGCCAACAACACCATTCATCAAAATGTCGAGGATGAGAACCAAGTTTTTTCTGTCCGCACCAACTTCGACGGACGCACTGCCCGCGCAACAACTAACAAGTGCGACGACGAGAGTCTGAAGCGTGTTGTGGAAGCATCGGAGAATCTCGCTCGCGTGCAGCAGCCCGACGAAGACCTGCTGCCAATGCCTTCGTCAGCAGAGGCCTCAGGAACCGAAACCTTTACCGTGCCCACTAGATCTTTCCCGGACACTGCTTCGATCACTCCAGACCTGCGCGCAGAGAGCGTCCGCAAAATTGTGGACATCGCGGTTCGTCACAAGCTCACTACAGCAGGGATAGTTTCGAGCGGCGAGTCTGTCGAAGGCATCTTCAATTCGCGCGGACTCGGTGATTGGCACGAGCAGACGTCTTCGGAAGTTTCCATCACTATGATTGCCGGTGATTCTTCCGGTTGGCAGAAGTCGAACTCGCCGGATGTGCGCAATCTCGATACGCCGGCCCTTGCCGAAACCGCCGCGAAGAAAGCGCTCGACTCTCGAGGCCCGAAAGAGCAAGCCCCCGGCAAATACACGGTCATCCTCGAGCCCGCTGCGGTGCTCGACATCGTTGGATTCATGTTCTGGGATTTCGGCGGTCAGGCGATCCTCGACGAACGATCTTTCTTAAATAACCGGATCGGCACACAGCTGTTCGGCGAGAACATCAACATCTGGGATGATGTCGCCCATCCGTTGCAGGCCGGCGCTCCTTTCGATGGAGAAGGCGTGCGGCGACACCGCCTGCACTTCATCGAGAACGGTGTGGTGAAGCAACTGGTCTATGCGCGCGGCACAGCAGCAAAGATGAAGCGCTCGGAATACGCGAACAGGGTTGGTCCTATCGTTGCGACAGGCCATGGCTTCGCGTTGCCGAATGAGATGGGCGAGATGCCGATGAACATTGTGTTCGCGCCACCGGATCATCCGAAAACAGTGGATCAGATGGTTGCGGAAACCGAGCACGGGATCCTGGTCACGCGCTTGTGGTACATCCGGGAAGTGGATCCTTACGAAAAGATCCTCACCGGAATGACACGCGACGGCACATTTTTAGTCGAGAACGGAAAAATGAAAGGAGGCGTCCGAAATTTTCGTTTCAACGAAAGCTTGATCTCGATGCTCTCCAACGTCGAAGCAATGAGCATGCCTGTGCGCTCGAGCGGGGAAGAATCTTTTGATATGGTGGTGCCCGCGATGAAAGTGAGGGAGTTCAATTTTACGGAAGTGACGAAATTTTAAAAGCAGCAGTCACCCTTCAGCACTCAGCATTCAGCCAGCCGGCGTTCAGTTTCGATCTTCGCGATCAACGACGCGAGCATCCGTTTGATCTCAACAATCGCGTTGGCCAATTCTTTGTAGGTGTCACGCTCCAGCATGTTCAAGTCATGGGCTAGCAGATAGTGGTATTCCAGTTCGCTTGCCGAACCCGAAGCGATTCCTAAAAACCTAGCGAACTCAACATTGCCTCGTTTCCCGCAGCCTTCGGCGATATTTGCCGGAATTGAGGCGCCGCAACGTCGAATCTGCGATGTCAGTCCATAGATCTCTTCGCGAGGGAACTTCGAGGTTGCCGCGTAGGCCTTAAGTGTCAGTAAGTGGGCCTTCTCCCAAACTTTCAAACTTCGGAAGCTCTTCATTCGAGAACTCCTGGACTCGACAACTGAATGCTGAGTGCTGATTGCTGAATGCTACTTGGACGCACGATTACGCTCTGTGACACTGTGAACATCCCCCTAAGTCCATGAACCATCGCTAGTTGCGAGCACCAGTTCCATGACTTCGGTAACTTTGCAGTCTGGATACGTGGGTGTAGGCTCGGGTTCGAACATGGGCGTGAACCGTCACTTGTAGCGCCCAGCGGACGAAAGCAGTCCGATGTATTTCATGGGAGTTCGCACCTGATGGGCGAGAACAGCAAAGGCCGCACGCGTTACAACGATATGCAGAGCGCGGCTCGCTTCCCGATCAAGCTACCGATCGCTGTGCATTCACAAACGGGAGCCCGCAGCACCGAGTCGGAAAACATCTCAGCCAATGGTGTGCTTTTCCAGGTGGATTCCGACATGCCTGTCGGTTCCATGGTGGACTTCACGATCTCTCTTCCCGCCGATGTCGTGGGCTCTGAAGCCGACGTGCAGCTGGATTGCCGGGGACGAGTCGTGCGCAGTTACGAAGAAGATGGCCGTCGCGGTGTGGGCGTGGTCATCGATGAGTACCATTTTGAGCGCAGGTAGGGCGCCGCAAGGATACTGATGGCGAGCATTCCGGTCAGCGTGGACGAGAGCGTCGAAAAAACGCAGAGCGGCGACGGGTCCGTTCAGCCCATTCGTGTGATCGTGGCGGATCAACAGGCGATCTTTCGCGCGGGCTTGCGCAAGATCTTCGCGCTCGAAGATGACATCCGCGTCGTAGGCCAAGCCGAAACACTTTCCCAAACAGTTTCTGCCATCAAGAAATTTTCATCCGACATCCTGATTTTCGAGGCAGCCCTCGCCAACAATCCTGTTGAAGCGGTTGCAGAACTGCTGAAACAGGGAACGACGTGCAAACTCGTTGTCGTCCTGCAGGAAGCGAGCGAAGAACTAACGCTCGATCTTTTCCGGCGCGGCGCGCACGGCATCGTCTCGCGGGAAGTTGAACCGGAACTGCTGGTCGACTGCCTGCGCAAGGTTGCTGCCGGCCAATCCTGGCTGGATCAGAGGGGCACCAACTGGGTGCTCGAAGCGTTCCGCTCACAGGGCGCACGGCCCGCAGGTGGCCGTCCTAAAGTTCAGCTCACGCCAAAAGAAACCTTGATTGTTTCCTGCGTCACGCAGGGCATGAAGAACAAAGAGATTGCCCAGAAGGTCGGCACAACCGAGCAGGTTGTCAAAAACTATCTGCGCAAGGTATACGACAAGCTCGGCGTTGCCGACCGGCTCGAACTCGCGCTCTTTTGTTTACACAATCGCGTTCTTGACAACGCAAAAGCAGCGGCCCCGGTAGCAACAGCAGCAGCTCCGGTCGCCACAGCTGCAGCTGCAGGCGCGGGCAATGCAGGCGCAACGACTACCGCTTCTCCTGCTGGACAATCCGGAGCCGCTTCCACTCAAAACACTCCCGAGCAGTAGGCTCATCCACCGCTCGGAAGTTGGTTATCTCCAGCTCACTCTTACAAATGATGTGGTCTCCGCGTTTCCTCTCCTTGTTTCGGAGCAGGTTTCGCTGTTGCAGCGGACTTGCCTTTGCTTTGCTCGATCACACTTGCCCGATGCTTTGGATTCAGTGTTGTCCCAGCGATGTGATCGAACGGTACTGTCCTCGCAAACGTTGGTAAATTGTGCGCTCGTGTTTTCGTGAAGGCCTCAAAACCCGAAGCCAGCTTAATGAGAGTTGGCTCGCTGAATGCCGTTCCGAAAAAGCTGATGCCCATCGGCGTGCCGAACACCATGGCCGCAGGCACCTGCACGATCGGGTAGCCCTCGGCTGCCGCGAAGCTCGAAGTGCCGAAGATAAAGTGGTCGCCAAAGATAAGATCGGTCGACCATGCCGGATTGTCCGTGGCGCTAACAACCGCATCAAGATGGAACTGGCTGATAGCGGCGTCGATGCCATTCACTCCAAAATCGTGATCAGCGGCAAGCGCCTGGTTGTACGTCATGCCACCAAAGGCTGGCTGCGGATCGTTCGGACCGGTTGGCATGGTTGCAATCAGGTCCCAGATATCTTGGTTGAAATACGGCATCTCGACATCCGCATGAGCAAGGTTAAATGCGATCGCGGCGTTCAATGTCTTACCGGCCATTGGAACACCAACACGCGTGGCAAAGTAAGCTTGTACGTCCTTGCGGAATTCGAAGCACAGGACCAGGAACTCACCGGGCCCTGCGCCGCCTCCGAAACCTGTGAAGCCCGACGCATCGAGGTCAATCACGGTGGCGCCCGCATCGCTCAAAGCCTGGAAAGCGGCTTCGTATGCATTCACCACCGGCTGCGGGGTTGGGACAAATGGATCAAACCCACCTAATCCGAGCCGGGTCAGGCCAATCCTCGCGCCTTTCAGTCCGTTGGGATCAAGGAACTGCGTGTAGTCGGTGGGGATATTCGCAGGCCGCGTAAACCTTCCTTTCCATCCCAATGGAACACCACCTGTGGCTGGATCACGTCCATCGAACGTCCGACTTTGCACGACACCCAAGGCTACTGCCGCATCCGCGACCGTACGTCCGTGAGGTCCGAAAGTATCTTGCGTGTGCGAGATCGGAACGATGCCTGCGCGGCTGGTGAGCCCCACAGTCGGCTTGATGCCAACCACTCCATTCGCATTCGCGGGGCACACGATACTGCCGTCTGTTTCGGTTCCGAATGAGACTGCAGCGAAGTTCGACGACACCGCTGCTCCCGATCCGGAACTCGATCCGCAAGGGTTGCGATTGATCCCGTACGGGTTGTTCGTCTGTCCACCTCGGCCAGACCAGCCGCTGACTGATTCGAAGGAGCGGAAGTTTGCCCACTCGGAAAGGTTCGTCTTCCCCAGAATGACAGCACCACCGGCGCGCAGATTCGCGGCTACGGTCGAATCGGCGAGCGCGGGACGGCCTGCGAGCGCGAACGAGCCGGCAGTAGTCTGCATTTTGTCGCCGGTATCGACGTTGTCTTTGAGCAACACGGGAATGCCGTGCAGCGGACCGAGCACAATTCCATGATGTCGCAGCTGGTCGGCGCGGCGGGCAATCGCGAGCGCATCTGGATTCAGCTCAATCACGGCATTCACTCCCGGACCGTTCTGGTCGAGAGCGACAATCCGCATAATGTATTCCTTGGTCAGTTCTTCCGATGTGAGTCTGCCTGCTGCCATGGCGGCCTGGAGTTGTGCAATCGTCCATTCGTTATGGCGCGTTGGAACTCTTGCTGCGTCGTTAGTGGCTGGATCGGCTGCCATTGCCATTGTTGTAACAAGCAGGATGAGAGTGGTCGCGAGGGGCGTGATGCGGCGTGTCATTGCGAACCTCCTGGGAGCGTCGCTTGTAGTTTTTTGGATTGGAAGTTGGCGCGGCCTTGCTCAGGGATTAGGTATGCGAGGGGCCCTGGCCAGGAACTGCCTTGAGCTGAGGCGCAGGAATGCTCCTACTGTTCGCCTATGCTTGTCAAGCGACTGGCCGGCCGGTCAGGGCAGCAATCTGAGAGACCAATTTGCTCCACCCGGCGCTCCACGTTATAGTTTCGAGTTCCTCAAAACAGACGACCCGGGCATTCATTTCTAAGCAGAGAGGTGCGCGTGAAAGGCGATCCGAAAGTTATCGCAGTCCTGAGCGAAGTCCTGAAAGCAGAATTGACTGCTATCAACCAGTATTTCCTGCATGCCGAGATGTGCGAGAACTGGGGCTACGAAAAAATGGCCAAGCACACTCGGAAAGAATCCATTGAAGAGATGACGCATGCCGAGATTTTGATGGAGCGCATACTCCTGCTCGACGGCACGCCCAACATGAGCGACTACTTCAAAATCAATATCGGACAAAACGTCCACCAGCAGCTCAAGAACGACCTCGACCTGGAATACACCGCTGTGAAGCGCTTGAACGACGGAATCAAAACGTGTGTGAGTGTCGGGGATAACGGCTCCCGCGAGTTGCTCGAGAAAATCCTCACGGACGAGGAGCACCACATCGACTGGCTCGAAGGCCAGCTCCACGCCATCGAAGAAATGGGATACGAGAATTACCTCGCGCAACAACTGAATGGAGAAGATTAGAAAGGCAGCTGAGAGCTCTGAGCTGTGAGCCGCGCTCAGTCGGCACCGAGAAGATCAAGGTGCTTGTAGCTCGAGTCTTGTAGCTCGAAGCTTCTTTGTTACGTGACATCGGCGGCAGTTCACTCCGACGGTTGCTGGTCTTCATTGAACTCCGTACAATCGTTATGAAGGCAGTGACCTCGCGCTCGCGCGCTCTTCTTGCACTGCTTCTCATCATCCGCGCCGGAGAGATGGCCGAGTGGCTGAAGGCGCACGCTTGGAAAGCGTGTTTAGGGGAAACTCTAACGTGGGTTCGAATCCCACTCTCTCCGCCAGTCTTATACCCGGCTCCGCGATACCTTTGCGGTGGAACTGCTCACGAAGGGCTTGCCGTTGGAGGAAGTGTCAAAACTACTCGGGCCATGAAAGCATCAAGACTACGGAGCGCCATTACGCGAAGTGGGTTAAGGGCAGACAGGACCGGCTAGATACGTTGGTCAGTGCCACGTGGGAAACTCAGAAGTCGTAGCCC
>Ga0310810_10000058_pt1 | contig 129269 bp, 124 predicted proteins | sample NCmetagenome_FD_207641 | JGI IMG/M metagenome (GOLD analysis project Ga0310810, IMG submission 207641) | Soil microbial communities from experimental microcosm in Duke University, North Carolina, United States - NC | ecosystem: Engineered > Artificial ecosystem > Soil microcosm > Unclassified... | reverse complement strand
GGATGTACGGGTACTCGCCGGTCCCCGCGGCCACCGTTCCGCTGGTGCTGTCGCGGGCGGTCCAGGGCGCGGCCGCGCTGCCCGACGTCGAGGTGCGCGGCGCGAATGGCTTCTCGGCGCGGGTCCTTCCCCAGCTGGTCCAGCTCGCCGCCGTCTCCCGGGGCTTCCGGATGCCCTCGCTCGACGGGGCGCGCCTCGCCGGCGTGGAGGTCTCCCCGCTGGGCCTCCGGCTGCGGTTCGCCTCGGGAGCGCTGCCACCGCCGGCGCTGCTCGACGAGGAGCTGCTCCTCACGCTCGAGGGAGCGCGGGCGTTCGTCGAGGCCGAGGCGCTGGTGGCCGCCGGCAAGCTGGTCGAGGCCCGCGACGCCTACCTGCGTGGCGCCGGCGCCGAGGAGGCGCATCCCTTCGCGCTGGAGCGGCTGCTCGCGCTGCTGGTCGCGGATCCGGCCGCCCACGAGTACGCGCTCGACGTGGTGGAGACGCTCGCCCGGCGGCGCATGGGCTCCGCCGCGCCGCTGTGGGCCGAGGCCATCGTCCGCGAGCGTCGCGGTGAGCCGGCCCGCAGCGCCGAGCGGTGGCTCGCGCTGGTGGAGCTGGCCCGCAAGCGCGGCGACGAGGCCTCCGCCTTCAGCGCCGCGCAGGCGGCGGCGCGCGTCGCCGAGGGCCAGGCTCCGCAGATGGCGGTCAAGGCGCTGCACGCGGTCCTCGGCATCCGCCCCGACCATCTGCCCGCGCTGCGCTCGCTGGCTCGCGCCGCGGATCAGGCACAGGACCGCGCCGGGGCTCTCCGCGCCTACCGCCGCCTCTCCGCGCTGGCGCGCGACCCGGTCGAGTCCGCCGAGGCGCACGTTCAGCTCGCACGGCTCTCCGCGCTGAGCGAGGACGACGTCGCCGGGGCGCGCCTGCACTGCGAGGCGGCGCTGAAGCTCGCCCCCGACCTCCCGCCGGCCCTCGAGCTGCTCGGCGAGCTGTGTGCGCGCGCCGGTGAGCCGCTCCGCGCGCTCAAGGCGTTCGACCGGCTGCGCGACGTCGCGCTCGGACGGCACGACCTCGGCCTCGTGGGCCGGGCCAACCTCCGCGCCGGCGAGGTCTGGGAGCAGGGACTCCGCCAGCTGGACAACGCGCTGCTCCGCTACCGCGAGGCGGTGTCGCTGCTCCCCGGAGACGTCGTGGCCCTCGTCGCGCAGGCCCGCGTCGCGGAGGGGCTCGGTCGCGTCGCCGAGGCGGTCACCGGCTACCAGCAAGGCGTCGAGCTCGCCGGCCCCTCGCCCACCGACGCCGGCGTTCGCCGCGCGGCGCATGCCGCCCACCACGCGCTGGCCGCGCTGGCCACCGCGCGCTTCGGCGACCAGGTGCAGGCCCGCGAGCACTGGGAGGCCGCCCTGGCCCTGGTGCCCGACGACGCGAAGGCCCTCGAGGCGCTGGTTCCAGCCTGGCGCGCCGCGGGCGATCCAGCCGCCCTCGCCCGGGCGCTGGAGCGCGCCGCACCCACCGTTCACGATCCCATCCGCCGGGCCGCGTTCCTCGCCGAGGCCGGCGAGCTCCAGCGGACGCGCCTGGCCGCTCCCGACCGTGCCGAGGCGCTGCTCGTCCGCGCCATCGACTCCGATCCGCGCAACCGGGTCGCGCTCGAGGGGCTGGTCGCCATCGGCGAGGCCCGCCGCGACGGTCCGCTCCTCGTCCGCTGCCTCTCGACCCTGACCGAGCTGGCGCGCGACGGGGCCGACCGCGCGAAGTTCCTCCGCCGCCTCGCCGTCGCCGCCAAGGACCTGGCCTCGGACCTCGAGATCGCCGCCCGCGCCCTGTCCGAGGTGCTCAAGATCGAGCCCGAGGATCTCCTGGCCTGGGGTGAGCTCTGCGCGCTCCAGCGCCGCCGCGCCGACATGCCCGGCCTCGCCGCCGCGCTCGCCGCCCGTGCGCGGGTGGCCGAGACCCAGTCCGACCCACGCCTCGCCGCGGCCTGCCTGCGCGAGCTGGCCCAGGTGGAGGAGGCCCGGCTGGGCCGCTTCGGCGAGGCGCTGATCGCCCTCGAGAAGGCCGCCCGTCTCGACCCGCGCCCGGAGGTGCTGCTCGAGCTGGCCGACCTGTCGCTCCGCTGCGAGCGCCCGGAGCACGCCCGCCGCGCGCTGGAGGACGTGCTGGTCACGCTCCCACGCACCGGCTCGCCGGAGAAGCTCGCCGAGGTCCGGGCCAAGCTGGGCCAGGCGTGCGAGATGACCGGCGATCTCGCCGCGGCCGCCGCCCACTACGCGGAGGCAATTCCGTACCGCCGCGGGGACGACGCGCTCGCCGCCCGGCTCGAGGCTCTCTACGAGAAGCTGGGCCGGAGCAAGGAGCTGGCCGAGGTCTGGGCGCTGCGCGCGCGGCAGCTGCTCGCCGAGGGCCGCACCGAGGCCGCGGCTCCGCTCCTCTTCAAGGGCGCTCGCGCGCTGCTCGACGCCGGACAGCGCGACGCCGCGCACCGGCAGCTCTACGCCGCGCTTGAGGTCGCGCCGCGGGGGCTCCTGGCGGGACAGATCCTCGAGGCGCTGGCCGAGCTCGAGCTCTCCGCTGGCAACCGTCCAGAGGCCGCGACCCTCCTCGCGCGGCAGGCCGCGCTCGTCGCCGACCCGCTCGCCGCCGCCCGGCTGTTCCTTCGCGGCGCCGAGCTCGCCCGCGGCGAGGCGAGGGAAGGAGGCCTCCTCGAGGACGCGCTGAGGCTCGATCCGGCGCTCGCCCCGGCACGCATCCGCCGCGCGGAGCTGCTCGTGGCCCGCGAGCCTCGCAGGGCACTCGAGGACCTCGAGGTCGCGCTCTCGCTCGCCCGCGCCGATCCGACCGTCGTCCCGCCCGCCGAGCGCAAGCGGCTGGAGCGGATGGCGGCCGAGGGCGCGGTCCGCGCCGGCGACCCCGAGGCGGCCCGGCGCCACCTCAGCGCGTACGCCGACGCCGCCCCGGACGACATCGACGCGCTCCTCCAGCTCGCGGCGCTGCACCGGAGCGCCGGCGCGGTGGAGGCGCTCGCGGCGCTCCTCTCCGGGCTGTGGCCGCGACTGTCCGGCGAGCAGGCCCGCGCGGCGTGCCGGGAGCTGGTGGAGCTGTCGCTGGAGCTGCATCGCCCCAGCGAGGCGCTCGACGCGCTGCGGAGGCTCGTGGAGCTGTCGCCCGACGACGCATGGGCGCTCGAGACGCTGGTCTCGCTCCTGCCTCCGGCCGTGCCGGGGAGCGACACCGAGGCGCTCGCGCTGCGGACCCGCCTGGTGGAGCTCACCACCGGCGCCGCCCGCGCACACCACCGGGTCGAGCGGGCCCGGCTGCTCCGCGCCCGGGGCGACCGCACCGCCGCGCGCGAGGAGCTCACCCGCGCCGCCGGCGAGTCGGCCGAGCCCGCGCTTCTGTGGCGCGAGGTCGCGCTCCTCGCCCAGGCCTCGGACGACGCGCCGGGCGAGGTGGAGGCCTGGCAGCGGGCGCTGGGACGTGACGCCACGGTCGCCGTCGAGGCCGCTCCCCGGCTGCTCTCCCTGGGCCGCGCCCTCGCCGATTCCCGCCCGGAGCTGGCCGAGGCCGCGCTGCGCGAGGCCACGCGGAGCGGAGCGACCGCCGACGCGGTGGAGGCGTGGCGCACGCTGTCCCGGCTGGAACGCCGCCGGGGCCGGCTGGACGCCGCCTCCGAGGCGCTGCTCGCTGCCGCCGAGCTCGCCCCCGAGCCGCTGCGGGCCGACGTGCTCCTCGAGCGGGCCGAGCTCGCCGAGGAGCGTGGCGATTCCGCGGGCGCGGCGGACAGCTACCGTCGGGTCCTCAAGATCTCCCCCCGACATCCCCGGGCTCTCCCGCGGTTGCGCGGTCTCCTGGAGCACGCGGGCGACTGGCCCTCGGTGGCCGAGCTGCTGGAGCTCGAGGCCGAGCGGGCGCCCCGCGAGCGCGGGGCCACGCTGTTCACCGAGCTGGGGACGCTGCTCGACGAGCGCCTGGGTCGTGGCGAGGCAGCCGAGGCAGCCTTCCGCCGCGCCGTCCAGCTCGACGAGGCGCCCCGTCCGATGGAGCGGCTGGTCGCGCTCCAGCTCCGGCGCGGCGCCTGGACCGAGGCCTCGCCGTTCGTGCAGCGGCTCGCGACGCTCCTGCCACCGGACCGCGCGGCGGCGCTGTTCCGGCAGGCCGCGCAGCTGGCCTCCGGTGCGCACGATGGGGCCGCGGCGCTCGCGCTGCGCCGTCAGGCGCACGCGCTGGTCCCCGCGACCGGGGACGAGCTGGCGGAGCTCGCGCTCTCCCTCTACGCCGGCGGCTCGCATGCCGAGGCGCTGCCGCTCCTCGCCGCGGTGGCCGCCGCCGTCGACCAGGGCAGCCGTCCGGCGCGCGAGCCCGAGGTTCTCCTCGCTCACGCAGATCTCCTCGCCGAGTCCGGCGATCTGGCCCAGGCGGAGACCGCACTGCGCCGCCTGGCCGACCGGCCCGACGCCCCGGCCTCCGCGGTGGAGCGCCTGGCCGAGCTGCGCGCCCGGACCGATCCCCGCGAGGCCATCGAGCTGCTCGCCGCGTACCAGCTCCGCCAGCCTCCGTCGGACGAGGTGGGCCGCGCCTTGCTCAAGCTGGGTGAGCGGGCAGCCGCGGAGCTCGCAGATCCCGAGCTGGCCGAGCGGCTCCTGCTCGGCGCCGCCTCCGCGCTCTCCGACCCGCTCGCCGCCCACCAGGCCCGAGTCGCGCTCCATCGCGAGACCGGGCGCAGCGGCGCGCTGCTCGCCGCGCTCCAGGCCAGCGCCGATGCGGCACTGCGCACGGGAGATGTCGCCCTTGCCTCGCGCTCGCTCGAGGAGGTGGCCGAGGTCGCCTCTCGATCCGACAGGGCCGAGGAGGCCCTGGAGGCCCTGGCCCGTCTCCGGGGCACGCTGGAGAGCGCCGGGCGCAAGGGCGACGCCGCCGCGGTCGAGCGGCGCCGTGCCTCGCTGTTCCTCGAGGGCCGCGGGGACGCCACCGCGGCCAGCGCCGCGCTCGCCCGGGCATTCGAGCTCGCCCCCGACGTGGACACCGCGAGCCAGCTCGCCGATCTCGCCGCTCGCCGCGGTGACACGCGTGCCCGCGCCGGCTGGCTGCGCCGTGCAGTCCCGCTCCTCGCCGGAGGGGAGGCTCGTGCCACGGCGTTGGTCCAGGTCGCGGAGCTCCACGCCGGCCCGCTGGGAGACGAGTCCGAGGCCGAGTCGCTGGTCCGCGACGCGCTCGCGGAGGTGCCGGGTCACCCGGCGGCCGAGGCGTTGCTGGTGCAGCTGCTGGAGCGGTCCGGCCGCGGCGCGGATCTGGCTGCCTACTACGTCGCCGCGGCCCGGGGCCGCACCGAGGGCGCCGCGCGGGCGCACCTCCTCCGCCGCGCCGCGGGCCTCTACCGTGCGCTGGGGAAACCGGAGGCCGCGCTGGACGCCCTGTCCGCGGCTCACGGCTTCGCTCCGAACGACACCTCCATCACCGCCGAGCTCGCCGATCTCCTGGTCTCCCGGGGGCAGGAGGCGGATGCCGCGCCCTTCGACGCCCTCCTGCTCCAGGGCGATCCCTTCCATCCCGCCTACGACCGCCACGTGGCCCGGCTCCAGGCAGCAGGTGACGGCGTCGCCCTCGGGCGCCTCGAGGCCGCGCGGGCCGAGCGGCAGGTGGGCACCGAGGCCGCCCGGAGCTGGCTGCGCGCCGCGGAGGCCCTCCGCTCCGGGGGTCGCGAGGACGATGCGCGCGCCTCCGAGGACCGCGCGTTCGATCAGGCTCCCGAGCTCGATGTCGCCTTCGCTGCACGCCGGGCGCGGGTCGAGGGCGACGTGCGTGCCCTGGCCGAGCTGCTGGGGCAGCGTGCCCGGGCGGTTCCCACCGAGGGACCCGCGCTGCTGGCCGAGCGGGCCGAGCTGCTGACCCGGGCCGGCGAGGCGCTCCTCGCCGCCCAGGCGTGGGACGAGCTGCTGCTGGTGAGCCCCGACGACGTGAAGGCGCTGCTCGCCCGCGGAGATCTTGCGGCGGCCGCGGGCGGGCCGGTCGCGTCCCAGCCTTACGATCGGCGCGCGCTGCAGCTCGCGCCGGACCTGCCCACCGTCCAGCGCACCCGGCTCCAGCTTCGTCTCGGCAACGCGGCGCTCTCGGCCGGCGCGCTGCACGACGCGGCCGACGCGCTCGAGGCCGTCGTGGCGGCGGACCCGGAGGGCGAGCGTGGCCGCGAAGCGCTGTCGCTCCTCGCCGAGGTGCACGGGCGCCGGCAGGACGCTCCGGGGCTGTTCCGCACGTCGGTTCGCCTCGCGCGGACCGCGCGCCCCGAGGAGGCCGAGGCGCTCTATCGCCGCGCCGCCGCGCTGGTCGAGGACCCGGTCGAGGCCCTCGAGGCGCTGGTCCCCCTCGCCGAGCTCCGGCCCTCCGAGGCTCCGGTGGTGGACCGAGCGGTGGCGGGCCTGCGGGCCGTGTCCCGTCACCAGGATCTGGTCTCGCTCCTCGAGCGCGCGGCGCAGGCCTCCGGGGGTCCGCGGGCTGCCGACCTCCTGGTGCAGGCCGCCGAGGTGGCGACCCAGGTCTTCCACGACCAGACGCGCGCTCTCTCGCTGGTCGAGCGCGCCCACGAGGCCGATCCCGGGAACGTGGTCGCCCTGCGGGCGCTCGCCGACAGCCATCGTCGCCGGGGCGAGGTCGAGCCGCTGGTCGCCGTGCTGCGCGGGCTGGTCGCGCAGACCGCGCAAGGCGAGGAATCGGCCGGGCTGAAGATCGAGCTGGCGCGGCTGCTGCTCCAGCGCAGCGAGAACGACGAGGCCCGCGCGCTGCTCGAGCCGCTCGCCGCCGGTGGCCGCGCGGGTCCGGGTTACTCCGACGCGCTCGAGCTCCTGGTCCCGCTCCTCCAGGGCCCCGACGACGCGCTGGCGCGCTCCACCGTGCTCGCCGCCCGCGCCGAGCTGGCACAGGGGCCAGAGCGCGCCCGGCTCCTCTACGAGGCCGCCCTCGCAGCGCAGCAGGCTGGTGACGAGGCTCGCGCAGCGCGGCTCGCCCGGGGGTCGGTGGCCACCGAGGCCAGCCAGGATGCGCTGCTCCTCCTCGCGAGCCTCATGCGCGACGCGAGCGAGCTGGCCAAGGCCGCGGCCTCGCTCACCCAGGCCGCGCAGCTCGCTCCTCCCGACGGCCGTGCGAGCCTTCTCCTCGAGGCCGCGGAGGCCTGGGAGGGCGCGGGAGATCCGGCCGAGGCGCAGGAGCTGCTCGAGCGCGTGGCCCGCCTCCACCCGGGGACGCTGGGCCCTGGCGCGTGGGCGGCGCGCTTCCTCCGGCTGGGCGCCGGCGCGCAGGCGATCGAGCACGGTTACGAGCCCCTCCTCGCGCACGGGCAGTACGCGCAGGCGCTGGAGATCGCCGAGGCCCTCGAGGACGCGCCCCGCATCCGCCAGAGCCTGTGGGGACTCGCACAGGGAGAAGCGCGAGGCGATGCGCTCGGCCGGCTCGGCGCGCTCCTCCTCGAGGAGGGGACCGCCGTCGAGCGACAGGCCTGCGCGGAGCTCGCCGAGACGCGCCGCGAGAGACACCTCGCCGTGGCGCTCCACCGGGCAACCCTCCTCTCACCGCCGGGCGAGGCCGGAGACGAGGAGCGCCTCCGGGCGTTCCAGCGGCTCCAGGCCCTGGGCGAGCTCGACGGGCTGCTGGCCGAGGCGCTGGAGCGGGTGGACGCGAGCACGCCGCGGGCGCTGGTGGAGGCGCTCGTCCAGCACGTCCGCGGTCGCCGGGCCGCAGAGCGAGAGCGAGGCCTGCGTCTCCTCGCGACGCGCGTGCCCGCTCGCGCGGCCGAGCTGTGGCAGGCCCTCTTCGAGCAGGCGCGCGACGACAACCGGCTGGAGGACGCCGCGTCCGCGCTCTCGGCGTGGGTGGACGCGACGCAGGACCCGGTGCAGCGCGCGAGCTTGCGCGTGCAGGCCGGAGACCTGGCCCTCGCGATCGGCTGGACGGACGCGGCCCGGGCGGCGTGGGCGCAGGCGGCCGCCGAGGATCCGATGTCGTTCGCCGCGACGAGCAAGCTGCTCGCTTTGACCTCCGCGGAGGAGGCGCCGGCCGAGTTCGTCGACCTCGCGGAGCGGCTGGCCTCGCTCTCCGGACCGGAGGTCCTCTCCGGCCGGCAGGACGAGCTGGCCCATGCCTACGTCCGGCTCGGCCGGGCCGCGGAGGCGCTGGGTGTCCTCTCGGAGCTGCCACCCACCGAGGAGCGCATCCGTCTCCGGGCCGATCTCGCCGAGTCGCTCGGTCGTTCGCAGGAGGCGCTCGGGCTCCGGGAGCAGCTGGCCCACACCCCGGAGGAGCGCGAGGCGCTGGCGCTGACCGCGCTGCGCGCTGGCCGCCACTCCGACGTGGTGAGAATCCTCGGACCGATCGACTCGCTGGAGTCGCTCTCGCCCGAGGCGCAGCGCACGTTCGCCACCGCCCTGGCCGCCACCGAGGAAGGTGCGCCGCTCGCGGTGCAGCTCTGGGCGATGCTCCTCTCCAGGCACCCGGTGGATGCCGAGGGCTGGTCGCTTCACGCCGAGGCGCTCGGGCACGCCGGCCGTCCGGACGCCGCCGCGCGCTCGGCGGCCTTCGGCACCCTGTTCTCCGGGGAGGAGACGGTCGCCACGCCGGTGGCGCTGCAGCCCGTGGCCCGGGGCCCGGTCCGCGCGTCGATGACCCTGCCCGGGGGCGTGCTGCTCGTGACCCCCGAGGAGATGCCGAATCTGCGCTCGGTGCTCGACGAGGCCCTGGCCGGGCTCGGCGCGCCGGGGCTGCAGATCTGGCTCGACCCCTCGGGCGCCTCGGAGGCGTGGCTGGCCAGCGCCGGGGACCTGGTCCTCGGGGCGGGGGCGCTGACGCTCTTCGGCCCGGTGGAGGTGACCTACCTGGTCGCGCTCGCCCTGGCGCTGGGCGACGAGGGACAGGCGCTGACCCGGCCGGGCGAGGTCTCCGGCCTCGCGGATGCCGCGTCCGAGGCGTTCGTCGCCGTGCCGTCTCCGGCCGCCGCGGCGCGGGTGCTCCTCTGGCTGGACCCGGTGGCCCGCGGCGCGGACCTGGACACGGTGGACCCGGCCGCGGTGTTGACGGGGAGCGCGGCGCTCGCCGCGGTGGTCCAGCGCGCGCTGCGCCTCGTGTAAGGTCGGCGCCGTCCGTGCTCCGCCCCGCGTCGCTCCTCCCGCTCTGCCTCCTCGGTGTGTCCCTCTTCGCCTGCAAGGGCGAGGTCCCGGTCCCGGGGAACGAGCGGGTGGGGACCTACCTGCTCCAGTCCGTCGGTGACCCGCTGTTCAACGACTGTTCGGAGCTCATCCTCGACGCCGGCCCCGATGGCGGGGCACCGGGAGGCTCCTTCGTCGACGCGGGGGTCATCTTCTCGGTCACCTACCATCAGACGACGGCGCCGGACGGGGGCTCGCGCTTTCCCGACGGCGGGCTGGTGGCGCCGTACGACGCGGGGTACCTGACCTTCATCGAAGGCTCGGGCTCGGAGTACGGCGTCATCGAGGGGCAGGTCATCGACGTCTCGGCGCTGGCCCCGCGGGTGTTCGCCGCCTGCAATTGCACCGGCCTCGAGCCGCCGGACATCCAGGTCCTGGAGCGCAACCAGATCGCGCTGCTGAGCGCGTCCCAGGCGCAGGCGCTCGGCTCGTCCGTCACCTGCGCTCCTCCCTCGGTGGTGCTCGACGGGGGCATTCCTCCGGTGGGCGGAACGATCCTCGGTCCACGGGACCCGAGCGGGGTGTGGAGCGTCCCGCTGGTCTGTGGCGTGACGGAGGAGGAGATCCAGGTCCTGAATCACTCCGACGCCGGCTGCCTGCCGGAGTGCCAGACCTGCACCATCCGCTTCTCGGTCCAGGGAAGACCCCTGCAGCAATGACCGCCCGGCGCGCGGTCGTTCTGCTCTCGGGTGGCCTGGACTCGGCGACGGTCCTGGCGATCGCGCGGAGCGAGGGGTTCCTCTGCAGCTGCCTCCTCGTGGACTACGGGCAGAGGCACCGGGTGGAGCTCGAGCGCGCGCGGGGCGTGGCACGAGCGCAGCGCGTCGAGGACGTGCGCGTGGTCTCCGTGGACCTCCGGGCCGTCGGAGGCTCCGCGCTGACCGCCGACATCGACGTCCCGAAGGACCGCGCCGAGACCGAACGCGGGGCGGGCGTCCCGGTCACCTACGTGCCTGCGCGGAACACGCTGTTCCTGGCGCTGGCGCTGGGTCTCGCGGAGACGCTGGGGGCGACCGACCTCTTCATCGGCGTCAACGCGGTGGACTACTCGGGCTATCCGGACTGCCGGCCCGAGTTCATCCGCGCCTTCGAGGCGCTGGCCAACCTCGCGACCCGCGCCGGCGTGGAGGGAGCGCGATTCCGGGTTCACGCGCCGCTGTCGGGGATGCGCAAGGCGGAGATCATCCGGGCCGGCGCGCGGCTCGGCGTGGACTACGCGCTGACCCACAGCTGCTACGACCCGGATGCGCTCGGCCGGGCCTGCGGGCGCTGCGACAGCTGTCTCATCCGCCGCGACGGCTTCCAGGCGGCGGGTGTTCCGGATCCAACGACCTACGTGACGTGACGGGACATCTCCTCATCGCCCTCGCCGTGTTCGCGGCCGCCCCGGACGCCGGCACGGGGCCCAGCCTGGTCGACGCGGCGACGCGGGTTCCGGGGTTGGTGGTGCGACTGCCGTACGCGACCGAGGACAACTTCCTCCGGCGGGCGGTCTACCCCGAGGATGCCCGCTGCCTCCTCCTCCCGGGGGTGGCGGAGCGGCTCGCCAGGGTGGCGCGCGCGCTCGAGCCCCGTGGCTTCCGGCTGATGGCCTGGGACTGCTACCGGCCGAGCCACGTCCAGTGGGCGATGTGGAAGCTCGTGCCCCGGAAGGGCTACGTCGCCGACCCTCACACCGGGAGCAACCACAACCGGGGCGCGGCGGTGGACGTCACGCTGGTCGCCCTGGACGGGACGCCGGTGGAGATGCCCACCGGGTTCGACACCTTCGGGCCGGCAGCGCACCACGGGAGCAGTGCGGGGACCGCCGAGGCGCGGACGCATCGCGAGACGCTCCGCCAGGCGATGGTGGATGCCGGGTTCCGCCCCAACCGGATGGAATGGTGGCACTACGACGCGCCGGAGCGGCGGGGGGCACCGCTGCTCGACGTCCCGCTCGTGCCCGCGCCATGAACCCTCTACGCTGGGGCCGACCGTGCTGACGTTCGTGCGCTCTCATCCGCTCCTCGTCGCCGTGCACATCGTCGGCCTGGTGGTGGCGATGCGGGTGCTGGTCACCCGCCGTGCGCCGCAGAGCCTGATGGCCTGGCTCCTGGCGCTGGTCTTCGCTCCCTGGGCGGGCATCCCGCTCTACTTCCTCCTCGGAGGGCGGAAGTTCCCCCGCGGGGCGAAGGGGAAGCACGCGCCGCCGCGCGCTCCGGATGGCCGCGCCGGTCTCCCCGAGGCGCACCGGGCGGTGGACGTGCCCCGGGTCCTCCGGACCGAGGGAGTGCCGGGCGTCCGGGGGGGAAACTCGTTCCACCTCCTGGGAACCGGGGAGGAGGCCTACGCGGCGCTGCTCGCCGAGATCGGGGCGGCCAAGAGGACCATCGACCTGACGGTGTTCATCCTCGGCAACGACCCCGTGGGGACGAGCATCGTGGGTGCACTCGCGGCCCGAGCGCGCGCCGGCGTGCAGGTCCGGCTCCTCCTCGATGCCGTCGGCTCGCGTCCCATCCTCTCGCGGGCGCGGGACGAGCTGGGCGCAGCGGGGGGCGCCGTGCGATCGTTCATGCCGCTGATCCACGCCCCGGTGCGCGGGCGGAGCAACCTCCGCAGCCACCGGAAGATCGCCGTCTTCGACGGCCACCGCGTCTTCCTCGGCGGGATGAACATGGCCATCGAGTACATGGGACCGACCCCCCGACCGGGCCGATGGCGCGACGTCGCGTGCGTGGTGCAGGGGCCGATGGCGGCGGACGCCGCCCAGCTGTTCGTGTCCGACTGGGCGTTCGCCGGCAAGGAGGAGCCGGCCCAGGTGACCGAGATCCCGGCGGCCGCGGGGGAGGCGGTCATGCAGCTGGTGCCGAGCGGTCCGGAGATGGCGACCGACACCTTCTACGACGCGCTGGTGACCGCGCTGTACGCCGCGCGCACCCACGTGGCGTGCGTGACGCCCTACTACGTTCCCGACGACGTCGTGCAGCACGCCTTCATCCTCTGCGCGAGGCGGGGCGTCCGCACCGAGATGGTCATGCCCGCGGTGTCGAACCACCTGCTCGCGGACAAGGCACGCCGCGGGCTCCTGCCCGAGCTGGCCGAGGCGGGCGTGGTGTTCCGCTGGTTCGGCGGGATGGTGCACGGCAAGGCGATGGTCGTGGATGACATCGTTGCCTACCTCGGCTCGCCGAACCTGGACATGCGGAGCTTCTTCCTCAACTACGAGGACGCGCTGCTGCTCTACAGCCCGACGGAGATCGCCGCCGTACGCGGCTGGATCGAGCGGCTGGCGGCGGAGTGTCCCACCACGCTCGCCCCTCCCAGCAGGCGGCGGTGGCTCATCGACGACGTGGCGAGGCTCCTGGCGCCGGAGCTCTGAGACGCGCGGCCCGAGCACCGTGCCGTGAGCGTGGCGCGGTGCCCGGGTCGGTGATCGTCTAGCTCCCGGCGGCCTCGGCCGAGGCCTTCTCGGCGGCCAGCAGCGCGCGCTTGCGCTCCGGCCCCCACCGGTAGCCGGAGAGGCTGCCGTCGGAGTGCACGACGCGGTGACAGGGAACGGCGAGCGCCACCGGATTCGTCGCGCACGCGCGAGCCACCGCGCGCACCGCCCGGGGGTGACCCACCGAGCGCGCCACGTCGGCGTAACTCGCCGTCGTCCCGCTGGGAATGGACCGCAGCGCCTGCCACACCTGACGCTGGAATCCGGTTGCACGGACGTCGAGCGGGATGTGCTCGGCGCCCGAGGGCGTCCCGAGAGCGACCGCCGCGGCTCGGAGCCGTGCATCCGACTCCGGCGAGGCGCGCTCCAGCTCCGCTGCGGGGAACTCCGAGCGGAGCATCGACTCGAGCGCGGAGGCGTCCTGGCCGAACGCCACCCGGCAGAGCCCCTTCTCCGTCCGGGCCAGGAGGAGCGCTCCCAGTGGCGTGTCGAGGACCAGCCAGGTGATTCGCTGGCCGGCGCCGCCCTTGCCGTACTGCGCCGGGCTCATCCCCATCTGCTTGCGCGCGGCCGCGTACGCACGCCCGGCGGAGCCGTATCCCGCCTCCAGCCACGCCTCGGTGACCGGCCTTCCGGCGCGGAGCTCGGCCTTCCACCGCTCGAAGCGCGCGGCCGAAACGAACTCCTTCGGCGAGAGCCCCGTCTGCTTCTTGAAGGTCTTCTGCAGATGCGCCGGGCTCAGCGCGGTGGCCCGGGCGAGCGCGTCCAGGCTCGGGGGAGCTTCGAGATCGGCCAGCAGGAGCGACTTCACCCTGCCGACGAGCGCCTCGGAGGGGAGCTGGGCGAGCTGAGGCTTGCAGCGCTTGCAGGCGCGGTAGCCCTGACGCTCGGCCGTGGCCGCGTCCGGGAGGAAGCGCACGTTCTTCCGCAGCGGGCGCCGGGCCGGGCAGGTGGGGCGGCAGTAGATGCACGTCGTCTCCACGGCGACCACGAACTGACCGTCCGCGCCCGGATCACGCCGGACGAACGCTTCCCAGCGGCCCTCCTCGGGGTCCTCGTGCACCATGTCCATGTCCAGAGAATGCAGGTCCATTTGTGTCCTCGCACGTCATCGAAACGCGTGGAGAAGTAGCCCGGCACCCGTGCCCGGCGCGTGCCGCCTCCTGCGCTGGATGTGCGGTGCCCAGCCGACGCCTGAGGGAGGGCGTAAGTCCTCGTAAAGACCACTGTTTTCGAGGTGTCAAACACCTCGTGACTGGGTGTCAAACACCTCGTGACTGCCCTTCGAGATGCCCGTGACTGATTCGAGGTGACTGATTCGAGGTGCCTGGCACCTCGCGCGGCAGCACCTCGTCTAGGAGCACCGCGCCCGCCCGGTACGAGGTGTCTGGCACCTCGCGCTCGGCACCTCGCGCTCGGCGACACCTCGCGCTCGGCACGTCGCGGGGAGCGTGCCCGGGGCCGCGCGGAGCCTTCAGCCGAAGAAGACCCGGGCGACGTCGAAGTACTCGGCAGGGACGCGCTTCAGCGTTCGCGTGGCGTCGGCGAGGGGAATGCTTGTCACCTCGTTTCCGCGAAGCGCTGCCATCTTCCCGAATTCGCCCCGTGCGACCATGTCGCAGGCGTGAACGCCGAAGCGTGACGCCAGCACGCGGTCGTGCGCGGTCGGGGAGCCCCCACGCTGGATGTGGCCCAGCACCGAGACCCGCGTCTCGAATCCGGTGCGGCGCTCGATCTCCGCGGCGACGTACTGGCCCACGCCCCCGAGGCGCACCCGGCCCGCCTCGTCCAGGGCGCCGGTGGTGACGACGTGCTCCGGCTCGTCCGGGCTGGTCCGGATCTTCGTCCCCTCCGCGACCACCACGATGCTGAAGCTCGTCCCCCCCGCGTATCGGCGCTTCAGGTGCTCGGCCACCACCGCCAGATCCGCCGGCTCCTCGGGCACGAGGATGACGTCGGCGCCCCCGGCGATGCCGGCGTGGGTGGCGATCCAGCCCACATGGCGACCCATCACCTCGACCACGATGACCCGCTTGTGCGACTCGGCGGTGCTGTGCAGCCGGTCGACCGCCTCGGTCGCGATGGACACCGCGGTGTCGAAGCCAAAGGTGTAGTCGGTCCCGTTCAGGTCGTTGTCGATCGTCTTCGGGATGCCCACCACGGGGAGTCCGTGCTCGTGCAGGCGCGCCGCCGCGGACAGCGTGCCCTCTCCGCCGATGGCAACCACGGCCTCGATGCCGTGCCGGGCGGCGTTTGCCAGCACCTTCTCCACGCCGCCCTCGAGCGTGAAGGGGTTCACCCGGCTGGTCCCGAGGATGGTGCCACCCCGGTGCAGGATGCCGGCGGTGTTCTCGCGCGTCAGGGGAAAGACCCGGTCCTCGATGAGGCCCTTCCAGCCGTCACGGAGCCCGAGCACCTCGAACCGGTGGTTCTGCGCCCGCCGCACGACGGCACGGATGACCGCGTTCAGACCCGGGCAGTCCCCTCCACCGGTCAGGACGGCGATTCGCATGAGCTGAGGAGAGTCTCGCGCGACCTGCGCGATGCGCCAAGGGCCCTCCCCCGGCTAGCGAGCGGAAGCGGACCCTGTCTCCGCAAGCCCGGGGACCGAGAGCCGGGGAGCATCCTCCGCCAGCGCCGTGGCCCCGAGGAGCACCGCGGCCAGCCACACCGCGTCGGCCAGCAGGAGATGCACGAGCTGCATCCAGACCGGAGCGAGCAGGGCGAGGTTCACCATCCCCGCCGTGAGCTGGACGACCACCAGCGCTCCGAGCGCGATCGCCGCCCGCCGGACGGAGTGCCCGGGGCGGAGCAGCGCGCAGACCGCGGCGGTGATGAGGAGCAGCATCCCCACCGCCGCCGCGAGCAGCGGATGAACGACGCGCAGCCGGAGCAGGACGTGCGCGCTCCCCGAGAGGTCCTGACGGAGGCCTTCCGCCAGCGAGCTCGCCGGGAACAGCGTGTCGCCGAGCGCCGCGATGCCGCCGCTCACCCCGAGGACGATCAGGCCCACCAGCGCCGCCGGCATCAGCACCGCGACCGCTCCCTGGTCCCGGAGCCGGAGCCGGCCCACGCCGGCTGCCCACGCGCCGCTCAGTGCCACCACCGCGAGCAGGAAGAAGGTGTTGACGAGATGGAGTCCCATCACCGCCGCCCGGGTCAGCGAGTCGTCCTTTCCGGTGAGCCGGAGCAGGACCAGCGCGGCGCCGATCGCTCCCTCCACCAGGATCGCCAGCACCCCGAGCGTTGCCCCCCGGCGAACCCGGTGGCCGCGCGGGAAGGCGAGGAAGCCCCACACCGCCCAGGCGACCACGGCCAGCGTGACCAGGCCGCTCGAGACGCGGTGGCCGAACTCGATCATCGTCTCCAGGGCCGGAGCCCGGGGCACCACCTGCCCGTTGCAGACCGGCCAGTGCGCTCCGCAGCCTGCGCCCGAGCCGGTGGCCCGCACGAACGCTCCCCACGCCACGACGGCGAGGAGGAAGGCGACGAGTCCCCAGGTCGCCCGGGCGAAGCGGCCGTTCACCATGACCGGGGGTGCTTATCAGTCGCCGACGGTTGCTGCCATGCTGGGCGGCGCTCGAGCGGAGGGACAGCGGGCCATGAACTTCGAGGTCCGGACAGACAGCCTCGCGGAGAGCGCCACCGCGCGCGAGCTCGTCGCGCGGGTGCACGGCTCGGAGGAGGAACGGTCCCCATGAGCCTCGCCCGCCTCCGCGGACAGACGGTGGATGCCCGGCTCTGGGCGCCGGTCGAGCAGATCGAGTCGCAGGCCCTCACCCAGCTCCGCAACATCGCAAGCCTTCCCTGGGTCGCCCACGTCGCGGTCATGCCCGACGTGCACTTCGGGAAAGGCGCCACGGTCGGCTCGGTCATCGGCATGCGCGGCGCGGTCTCACCGGCAGCGGTGGGCGTGGACATCGGTTGCGGGATGGGCGCGGTGCGGACCAGCCTCGACGCCGCGGAGCTCCCCGAGAGCCTCCGCCGGATCCGCTCGGACCTCGAGAGCGCCATTCCCGTCGGGTTCGCCGCCCACCTCGAGCCGGTCAAGCCGCGAGATCCACGCCTGAAGGCGGAGGTGAAGGAGCTGCTCGACGGCTTCGCGGAGCTCGACCCGGCGGTGAAGGACCTCGGCGGTCGCGCGGCCAAGCAGCTCGGCACCCTCGGCGGCGGGAACCACTTCATCGAGCTCTGCGTCGACACCGAGGCCCGGGTCTGGCTGATGCTCCACTCCGGCTCGCGGAACATCGGCAAGTCGCTCGCCGAGGTTCACATGGGCCGCGCGAAGAAGCTGAAGCACAACCGGGCGCTGGTCGACCCGGACCTCGCGGTCTTCCTCGCCGGGACGGAGGAGATGGCCACCTACCGGCGCGACCTCGACTGGGCGCAGCGCTACGCGATGCTCAACCGCCGCCTGATGTTCGACCTGTACATGGACGTCATCCGCCGGCACTTCCCCCAGGTCCGCTTCGACGAGCCGGTGCTCTGTCACCACAACTACGTCGCCGAGGAGAGCCACCACGGAGAGTCGCTGCTGGTCACCCGGAAGGGCGCCATCTCCGCGCGCGCCGGGCAGCTCGGCGTCATCCCCGGCTCGATGGGAACGCGCAGCTACATCGTCCGGGGGCTGGGCAACGCCGAGTCACTGCACTCCGCGTCCCACGGCGCCGGACGGAAGATGTCCCGCGGCGAGGCAAAGCGGCAGTTCAGCGTGAAGGATCTGGCCGAGCAGACGGCCGGGGTCGAGTGCCGGAAGGATGGCGGCGTGCTCGACGAGATCCCCGGGGCGTACAAACCGATCGAGCAGGTGATGGAGCACCAGAAGGACCTGGTGGAGGTCGTCGCCGAGCTGAAGCAGGTCCTCTGCGTGAAGGGCTAGTCGCCGCTCAGAACCGCCCGGCGACCACCAGCCCGGTCCGGCCGTCCGCTCCGAAGGAGGGGACCACCGAGATCCGCTCCACGCTCGTGGCACGCGGAGCCGGTGAGGCCGCGGGCTTGGCCGACAGCTCGTACCCCAGCACCGCTCCCGCCAGCATCAGCGGCGGTCCCACCCACATCAGCCGGCTGGTGCTGCCCTGGCCGATGCCCAGCGCCGCGCCCGCACCGAGCGCCTCGCCGAACCAGCTCACCCATGGCGAGCCGTTCGCGTCGAAGTAGCTTCCGGTGAGGGGGACCATCGCCGCCACCGCGAGGCCGAAGCCGCTGAGCAGGCCCGCGGCGACCGTTCCCTCGGAGCAGCTGTCGTTCTTCGAGAGCGAGCCGATGCACCCCAGGTACCCGCCCAGCGCGCCGGTGAGCGTCCCGGCCGCGCCGGCGACCAGCACCTCGGAGACCACCCGCACGGTCCTCGGGGTGGGACCGGCCTTCGTCTCCGAGACCGCCTGCACGGTGCTCTCCGCGGTCGGCGCCTGGGCCACCGCGAGCAGCGGATGGTCGAGCGACTCGCTGCCCGCGCGCGGGACGTCGCCCGGAGCGGCGGTCAGGAGGAGGGTGGCGAGGGTGAGCAGGGTGGGCATCGCTCGGTTCGCGGGCGGAGTGGCTCGCCGCTGCGCGCCGGCCCTGATCTCGCGCAGTGGCGACGCTTAGCAGACCACCCCCCGGTACTCACAAGAGCTGGGACACGGGAAGGGGATGTCCCACATCCCGCCTGCAGCGAGCATGCGGGGATGCGCAGCCGCCGCGCCCGTCAGTCCGGAAAGGGGAGCGCGACGACGGTCACCTTCGCGGTTCCGCCAGCCAGGGCCAGCTCGGTGCCGGGCTGGCCGACGTCGCGGTGGGCGTAGCCGAGGCCGATGGTGCCGAGGCGCGGGCTCTCCACGACCGAGGTGACCCACCCCACGCGCCGGTCGCCGGTGAAGAGCTCGGCGCGAGGCGCCGGGGCGGGCCCGGCGAAGCGCAGCCCCACCAGGTGGCGGTTCACGTGACCGCGGAAGGTGGCCCGGGCGATGACCTCCTGCCCGATGTAACACCCCTTCTGGTAGTGGATGGCCCGCTGAAGGTTCGCCTCGAGGGGGATGGTCTTCTCGTCCATGTCCGCCCCGAAGCGCGGCGTCCCCTGCTCCACCCGGAGCACCTCGAGGGCGCCCAGCCCCACCGGCGTCGCGCCCGCCTGGAGCAGCCGGTCGAGGACCGAGCCCAGGGCTTCGGACGGGACGAGGAGGTCCACCCCGGGCAGGAGCAGCCCCTGGGGGAGCGCCCAGCCCGTCGCCCCGCCGGCATCGAACGGGCGGAGCGCGCCACCGGCTGGTGGACCGAGCCCGAAGACGCGGGCCACGAGGGCCTCGGCCTCCGGACCGACCACCGAGAGCTGACCGAGGGAGGACGTCACGTCGGACAGCTCGGCGTCCTCGCTGATGAGGTACCGCTCGAGGGCCCCGAGCACCACCGGCCCGTACCCCGGCTCGGTCAGGAGCAGGAAATCTTCGGGGCGCTTCACCACCCGCGCATCGGCGACCATCGCTCCCTTGGGGGTGAGCAGGGCCGCATCCGCCACCGAGCCGACCGGCAGCCCCTCCACGTCCTGGGTGACCATGCCCTGGAGGAAGCTCTGCCCGTCCGGCCCGCTGATGCGGACCACCTCCCGCCCCGAGGCGTCGAACAGCCCGGCCCCGGTGCGCAGGGCGCGGTCCTCGTCCTGGCCGGGGACGGAAGTGACCACCTCCCGGCCCTTCAGCTCGCCGAAGGAGGCGCCCAGGGAGGCGTGCCGGTCATGGAGGGGGAGCGGAACCATGTGAACCGCAGCTATATAAGGGCCTCGTGAAGGTCCAGCACCTCCCGGACGTGCGCGGCTTCTCCGAGGCCAAGCTCCAGAAGCACAACCTCTTCACCACCGAGCGGTTCTTCCTGGACGTGTACTGTCTCCGTCCCGGGCAGGCCCAGACGCCACACGCCCACGCCTCGTCGGACAAGGTGTACGTCGTTCTCGATGGGCGGCCGACGGTCGAGCTGGACGGCGAGCAGCAGGAACTTCGCGAGGGGGATGCGGTGTTGTGTCCCGCGGGCAGCTCGCACGGCCTGCGGAACGCCGGGCAGGTCGATGCACGGGTGCTGGTGATGATGACTCCGCCGCCGGAGAGGACATGACGAAGCGGGCGAAGCAGCCGCTGGAAGCGATCCGGGCCTGGGTCCCGTGGACGTTGCTCGGCCTCGGCCTGGCGGAGATCGGACTGTCCATCTTCCAGTGGGTGGAGCTGCGCAGCGTCGAGTCGGGAGGCACGGCGGTCTGCAGCATCAACGCCACCGTGAACTGCGAGACCGTGTGGACCAGCCCCTTCGCGCAGCGTCTGAGCGCGCTGACCGGCCTGCCGGTTGCGGGCCTGGGGGTGGTGTGGGGCCTCGCCGCGGCGGTGTGCGCGGGGTCGCTGCTCTGGCGCGCGCGGACTGACCGTCCGGTTCGTCCCGCGGTGCTCCCGATCCGGACCGTGGGTGTGGTCGCCGCGCTCGCGTGCATCACGCTCGTCGCGGGGTCGATCAGCGCCAGGGCGCTGTGCCTCACCTGTCTCGGCACCTACCTCCTGGTCCTCGGCTACGCGGCCGTCGCCCTCGCGGCGCTGCCAGGACCGCTCTCTCCCGCTTCCGGGGAGTGGGCGCGGGCGGTGGGGTTGCCTGCCACGGTGACCGCGGTCGCCTGGGGCATCCTGCTGCTCTTCGCGCCGTCGCGGCCCGCCGGCGCGCTGCCGCCGAGGAGCGCGAGCAAGGGCGGCAAGGGCAAGGACGTCTCGCAGTTCCTGGCGAGTCGCCCCGCCTCCGAGAAGCAGGCCCTCGCCGACGCCCTGGCCCACTTCGCGCGCACGCCCGCCCCCACCCAGCCGGAGCTGCTCCCGCGCGCCCGCGTGCTGAAGGGACCGGCGGACGCCCCGGTTCACCTGGTGGAGTGGACGGACATCCTCTGCCCCCACTGCCGGCACCTGAACGACGCGCTCGAGGAGCTCCAGGCCGCGGTGCCCCAGGGACGGCTCGCGGTGGAGCCACGGCAATATCCGCTCGACGGCGCCTGCAACCCCGACGTCCCGCAGAAGGGCGACGGCCTGCGCTGCACCGGCTCCCTGGCGCTCATCTGCCTGGAGCAGGCCCCCGACTTCTGGAGCCTTCACGACAAGCTGTTCGACGCGCAGAAGACGCTCACCCGCGAGTCGCTGCTCACCATCGCCAGCTCGGGCTCGGTGTCCCGCGGGCAGCTCGAGGCGTGCATCGCCAGCCCCGAGGCGGCGGCGAAGCTCCAGGACGACATCCGCTACGCCGGCCTCTACAACCCGACCGGCACGCCGATCGTCGCCATCAACGGAAAGCCTGCCTACGCGACGCCGGTCTTCCTCTACGCGCTCACCATGGCCAGCGGGGATCCGACGGCGCCGGTGCTGACCTCGGCGCTGCCCCCTGCGCGCCGCGCCGTCGCGCCTCAGTGAGCCCGAAGAAGTCGCCCCCGAAGGACGCTGAGCAGGGCCCGTTCAACGCCGCCTTCTCCGGGCTCACCTCTCTGCGCGACGCGCTTCCGTCTCAGGAACGCCCGGAGCCGCGGAGCGCCCCTCCCGCGAAGGGGCCGGCGCGGGCCGTCGTCCGCTACGAGCGCAAGGGGCGTGGAGGCAAGGAGGCCACGGTGGTGGAGCAGCTCGCGCTCTCTCCGCGCGAGCGCGCCGAGTGGCTGCTGGCGATGAAGCAGGCGCTGGGGTGCGGAGGCATGCTCGAGGGCGAGGCCCTGGTGCTCCAGGGCGACCAGCGTTGCAGGGTACGTGCCTGGCTCGAGGCGCGCGGCGTCTCGCGCATCTCGGTGGGCTGAGGGCCGAGCGGGCGCCGCTCGATTGGGCGCAAGCTCAGCCCGGCTCGCTCGAGGGCTGCTCCCAGCGCGGCGCTGCCTTCTCGTCCAGCCAGCGCAGCGCGTTCGGCACTCCCTGGGCCATCGCCACCGCCGCTGCCAGCACCACCGCGGCCACCCCGAGCGCCTCGAGCATCGAGAGGTGGCGCGCCCACTGGCTGACCAGTCCCGCGTCCCCCGCCCAGCCGTACAGCACGACCAGGTGCGCGACGTAGACGCCGAGCGAGCGCCGGCCGAGGCTCACCAGCCCCGGAACTCGCCACAGCGGAACGGTCGAGAGCAGGCCGAGGGCGATCATCGCCTGCCCCATCCGGTAGAAGGACGGCCAGGGAGAGGCGAGCGACCAGGTCTCCAGGCCGGTGTGCTCGAGGACGAGGAGCAGCAGCGAGCCGGCGAGCAGCAGGCCCATGGCCCGGTGGCGTCGAGCCAGGACGTTCTGCAGTCCCAGCGCCAGCGCGCCGCCGAGGAAGAAGAAGGCCGACCAGGGCACGAGCGGGAAGTGCGCCTCCGGGTGCCCGAGGAAGCCCCGCCACAGCCATCCCGCGCCGAGACCCGCCGGCCAGCTCACGGTGGCGACGAAGGGAATCCAGAGCGCGAGCACCCCCAGCGCTCCGATTCGCCCCGGGGTGCGGGGCAGGAGCGAGAGGAGCAACACGCCGGCCACGATCGACCAGCCGATGCAGGGAAGGGCATCGAAGGCGAGGAGGTGTGGCCAGAGCGTCCCGTCGGCGGCCATGGCCTGAGCCGCGGAGAGCCCGGGCCAGTGGAGGCCGTACCCCAGCGCCAGCACCAGCGCTGCGCGGCGGAGTCGCCGTCCCACGGTGTCGGCCCGGGCCGAACGAAGGGACGACGCCAGCGCCCAGCCGGCGACCACGAGGAAGAGTGGCGCGGTCAGCCCGCGGAAGGACCAGTAGAGGCCGACCAGCGGGAGGTCGCGGACCCGGTCCAGCAACGTGAGGTCGAGGGTGTGCCCGATGACCATCGCGACCACGGAGACTCCCCGCACGGCGTCCAGCCACGGGTCACGACGGCGCGAGGGGGGGAGGGTCGAGGGACTCACGGGCAGAGGAGGGGAAGGCGTCCGGAAGATGCTGACACCTCAGCCGGGGCGGAAGTTGCCCACCCCCGTTCTGCTGCAACCGGGGGGCTGAAGTTACAGTCCGGCGATCACCGCGTCGGTGAAGTCCTTCGTCGTCGCGGTGCCGCCGAGGTCGCCGGTCCGGACCCGGCCTTCGGAGTAGACGCGTATCAGCGCCCGGTCCAGGCGACGGGATGCGTCGTCCAGCCCGAGCCAGGCCAGCATCAGGACCGCGGACATCATCAGGGCGGTGGGGTTGGCGAGCCCCTTGCCGGCGATGTCGGGGGCGGTGCCGTGCACCGCCTCGAAGACCGCAGTGCGCTCGCCGATGTTGGCGCCGGGGACCACGCCCAGCCCACCCACCAGCCCGGCGCAGAGGTCGGAGATGATGTCCCCGTAGAGGTTCTCCATGAGCAGGACGTCGTAGCGCTCGGGGTTGCGCACGAGCTGCATGCACATGTTGTCGACGATGACCTCCTCGTAGGTCACCTCCGGAAAATCCCGCGCCACCTTGCGGCAGCAGTCCAGGAACAGGCCGTCCGAGAGCTTCATGATGTTGGCCTTGTGGACGGCGGTGACCTTCTTCCGGCCGTTCTTCCTCGCGTACTCGAACGCGTAGCGCGCGATGCGAGTGCTCGCCTTCTCGCTGATGATCTTCAGGCTCTCCACGACGCCCGGGACGACGATGTGCTCCAGACCGGTGTACAGGCTCTCGGTGTTCTCGCGGACGACGATGAGGTCGACGTTCTCGTACCGGGTCTTGACGTTCGGGACCGAGCGGACGGGGCGGAGCGCGGCGTAGAGGTCCAGCCCCTTGCGGAGCGCGACGTTGGCCGAGGGAAGGCCCACGCCCACCTGCGTGCCGGTGGGTCCCTTCAGCGCGACGCCGTTCCGCAGCACCGAGTCCAGCGTCTCCCTCGGGAGGTTGGTGCCGTAGCGGCTGATGATCTCCGAACCGGCGTCGGCGTGCTCGAACTCCAGCGGCAGCTGCAGCGCCCTGAGGACCTGGACCGTGGCCGACATCACCTCGGGGCCGATCCCGTCGCCGGGGATGAGCGTGACCTTGCGTCGTTCCGTCATTCGCTCTCTCTACCGCAACTTCCCTTGCGTCAGGGGTGGTACCGTGGCGTTCTCGTTCGATCGAGCATGGATGCCCGGGTGCTCCAGCGCCTCCGCCGCAGGGTCCAGCGCGGCGAGCGCCTCTCGGAGGCGGACATGCGAGCCCTGCGCACCGCCGCCGACCTGGAGGGAGGGCCGGCGCTGAGCATCACCCTGGGTCTCGCGCTCTCGAACGCGGGGTCCGACGCCGAGGCGCTCTCGGTGCTCGCGCTGGCGGGACGCACCGGCGAGGCGCCGGCGTCGCTGGCCCGGGCGCGAGCGCTGGTGCGCGCGGGCAGACTGGATGACGCGGACCGCGTGCTTGCGGAGGCGGCCACGGCCCATCCCCGCGACGTCGCGCTCCGGAAGGCGCGGGTGCTGGTCGCGCTCCGGCGAGGAGATGGCGCCGCGGCCGGTCGTGGGCTGACGGAGCTCCGCGCCCGGGCTCCCGCGGACGACGAGGTGCGGGCGCTCGCCGAGGCGCTCGCGGCCGGGTCGGGGGGCAGCGCTCTCGAGGTGCTGCTCGACGGGGCGTGGGAGTGGTTCGGCCGAGCCGGGGCGTGGGAGCACGGCGGCCTCCGCGCGACCTGGACCGAGGCCGAGAGCGCAACCGACGACGTGCTCGCGCGCGTGGTGCCGGCGCTGGCGGATGCTGCAGGGCCGGGGCTGCTGTCGCGCGAGGGGCCGGCCGGCCTGGCCGTGACGTACCTCAGCGACGGGGTGCCGCTCGCCGCGGACGACGCGCCTGCCTCGCTGGAGGCGGTGGATGCGGCGGCGTGGACGCACCTCGAGGCGCGTTCCGTCGAGCCACGTCCGGTCATCGTCGACCGCGGGCAGCCGCGCCTGTCGCCCGAGGTGCTGGGCCTCTGGGCGCTGTGCGAGGCGGACGGCGCGGACGGGGCCCGCCTGCTGACGACCGGACAGCGACGGCGGCTCTTCGAGGTGGTGGGAGCCGGTCCCTACCGGATCTCCCTCGCGCGGCCCGAGCTGGCGCTGGTCGCACCGCTCCTCGACCCCTCGGCGGTGGGCCTCCTCGAGTCGGTCAGCCCTGCGCCGGAGGGAATCCCCGGCAGATTCGCGCTCCAGCCGGACGGGACGTTGCAGCGGCTGCTTCCCTGAGCCGGCTCAGCCGTCGACGGGCCAGCTCCGATGCACGTCCACCGGCTGGTCCGAGAGCTGCTCCATGGTGGAGATGAAGCGGCTCGTGGCATCGAGGTCGGCGTGCACCTGGAACGCCGGCTCGTCCGTCCAGCGCGAGAAGAGGAAGAACCGGGACGGCTCGCGCTTCGACCGGCAGGGCTGGATGTACAGGCACCCGGGCTCGAGGCGGACGGCGCGCGCCTGCTCCCGCAGGACCTGGGCCATCCGCTCCTCCTGTCCCGGGGCGGCGTGAAAACGGGCGAAGACGTCGAGCTCCATGAGGCGACCTCCTCCACCGAAGGTCACCTCCAGCTGGTCTGTTTCCAAGTCCAGTTCAGCCCGGATGAGACAGGCCAGAAAACGGCGTCACCCGGCGCCGGAAGGGTGGACCGCGTCCACGAACACGACCTCCCGGAACCCGAGCGAGAGCAGCAGCCCGGTGAGCGCCCGCTCGGCGCTTCCTCGCGCCTTCGCCTGGAGACCGGGGTCGGCCATCACCTCGCGCTCGAAGGCCCCGCGCGCGAGCTCGAGCAGCTGGGCGGTCTGGGCCGAGTCGAGGTTGCTGGAGATGATCTCCGTCTCTCCCGGACGCAGCTCGACACGGGCCTGCATCGGCGGGAGCGCGACCTCGATCCGGCTCCCCTGGATGCGCAGGCGCCGGGCGTCCAGCTTCGAGAGGTCGAGCCCCAGGTGCACCGTTCCGAAGACGATCGCGCGTCCGCGCGAGGGAAACAGCGACGTCTTCGCCCAGGCCAGCACGTCTTTCCACAGCGCGCCGGTGGGGCTGGGCTCGGGTTCGTAGGAGATCTTCTTGTACACCTGGAGGTCGAGCGTCTCGAGGCGGGCCACCTCGCGCATTCGCTCCACCACGAGCGGAGCAGGCGGGAGCTCCGGGCCCGGCGGCCGGTGCGCGAGCGCCCACGCTCCGGCGCCCACCGCGACACCGGCGAGCACCAGGAGGATCGTCCGGAGGGGGGCCTGACGGGGCGGGTCGTCCACCGCGGCGGGAGCCTACCCGCCCCGAAGCGTGAACAGCATCTCCGTGGTGAATCCGGAGCGGGAGGCGCCGCGCGAGTCCGGCCATGTCGTACGCCGTGGAGACGTGGCGGGGGATCTCCGACCGGCGCCGGCCGCGCGCTCGTTGCAGCTCCGGAGCGGTGCTAGCCTCGAGGCGGATGCTCGGTCGACTCCTCTCGCTCGTCCTCGGGCTCGCGGTGGTGGCGTTCATCGCCTACTGGGTGCTCAATCACGTCGGGAACATGGACCGGCCGGACCCGGAAGGCCGCTCACAGCCGAAGGCGGTGCTGGACCGCACGCGCGAGGCAAAGAAGCGGATCGAGCAGGATCAGGAGCAGCGCCTGCACGACACCGAGCGGAAGGTCGACGACGCGCGCTAGCGAGGCCTAGGCCCGTCCCGGTTTCTCGTAGGAGACGGTCACCACGGTCTTGATGCCCCCGCGGATGAACCAGTCACCGACGACCGTGAGCGAGCGTGGGGCGAGCGCCGCGACCAGATCGTCGCGGATGCGGTTCGTCACCGCCTCGTGGAACGCGCCCTCGTTCCGGTAGCTCCAGAAGTAGAGCTTCAGGCTCTTCAGCTCCACGCACTTCTGGTCCGGCACGTAGCGGATCTTGAAGTGGGCGAAGTCGGGCTGACCGGTGAGCGGGCACAGGCAGGTGAACTCCGGTACGTCGAAGGCGATCTCGTAGTCGCGGTCCGGCGAGGGGTTGGGGAAGGTCTCGAGGTTCTTGCTGGGTCCAGCCATGGGAAGGGCCCTTACCAAACTCGGGCCAGGTCGGCGAAGCTGGCGAGCGTCACCTCGGCCTCGTCGAGCGCGCGGCGGGCCGTCGTGGAGGTCAGGGTCGCCAGCTCCACCGCGCGCTGGAGCGCGTAGCTGGTCCGGGTCTCTCGCGGCGGGTATCCGGGGTGGCACATCAGCTCGGTGGTTCCGTCCTCGAGGTTGGCGACTGTCCCGGCGAACCGCTGCTCGGTCCAGTACGCCTCGTTCACCGCCTCGCCCACGAAGTGGTCCGTCGTCCGCACGCCCCGGTGGCGGAGCTCGGTCTGCATCTTTCCGTCGAGGCCCCGGACCGGCAGCTTCCGCGCGGCGGCCACCGTGCACAGGCCCTCCAGCACGGCGGCGACGAGGTGCAGGTGGCGGTGCACGTCGACGTGGGTCGGTGGCGCGCCGAGCAGCTCCTCGGCGCGTGCGAGCTGGGCCACCACCTCCTCGGCCACGACCTCGGCCGGAAGCGAGCCCACCAGTGCCTCGTCGAACGCTCCGCCCCGGAGCAGCGCCTGCGGGAAGCCGGCCGAGATCGGTGCGCCCCGGGACAGGTTCAGGTGCAGGCCGACCGGAAGCCCGCGGGCAAGCGTCGCGCCGTGCTCCGAGTGGGGGAGGTTGACCATGAGCGTCGACGAGGTCACCACTCCGGTGCGCATCGCGAGGACGATGCCCTCGCTCACCGCCGGGTCGTAGCCGAGGTCGTCGGCGTTGATGATGAGCCGTCGCTCCGGCTTCACGGACGGCACTCCGCGATGTACCTCGGCGCCTGCTCGGGGAATCGGTCGGCGAGCTCCTTCTTGAGCGTCTCGGCCTCCGGAGCGCGCTTGTTCTGGACGAGGAGGGCGCACAGCGCACCGAGCGGGCGCGGGTCGCTCGGGGCGAGCTTGTCGGCGGTGCGGTACTCGGTCTCGGCGGCGGTGACGTCGCCCTGCTGAGTCAGTGCCGCGCCCAGGTAGTAGTGCGCCTTCGCGAGATTGGGAGAGCGGGCCAGCGACGCTCGCAGGAGCCGCATCGCGTCCGCGGACTGATTCTGCCGCAGCTTCACGAACCCGAGCTCGGCGGCGGCGGCGGGGTGGAACCGGTGCTTGAGCACCGCGTTGAGCACCGACGAGGCCTCGTCCAGCCGCCCGGCCTGGCTCAGCAGCTCACCGCGGCGCACCGCGATCTCCCGGTCGTTGGGAGCCTTCCTGCTCGCCGAGGTCAGCGCCTCCAGCATCCCGCTCGCGTCTCCCTGGAGCCGGCGCAGGTCCGCCCTCAAAAGATCTGGCCGGGGGTCGTCAGGCCCGAGGTTGATGGCCCGGTCGATCACCGTGTCCGCCTTCTTCCCCAGCCGCAGGCCGACGCAGGCGCGGGCCTCCTGGAGCGCGGCCTCGATCGACCTCGGGTAGCGGCGCGCGAAGGCCTGGGTGATGGCCAGCGCTCCCTCCAGGTCGGGGCTCTGCAGCGCGAGCTCGCCGGCACGGCGAAGCTCGGCCTCGGTCGCGCTCGGATCCTCGGCCAAGGCGGTGAGCTCGCGGATCCGCTGCGCCGGCGTGGACGCCTTCTCCGCCAGCTGCAGGCGATCGGCCACCGAGCGCTCGGGGCGGGTGGCGAAGACGATGGCCCCGGCGATCACCACCAGCGCGAGGACCACCGGACCCAGTACCTCGACGCGGAGCAGCTTCTGCTGCGCCCAGGCCGCCCATCTCTGCCACGCCGAGGGGCCGCTCGGTACCGACGGCTGCTCCACCTTGCGCGGTGGCCGGCTCTCCTCGCGGGGAGGGAGCAGGTCGATCGCGGTCGCGTCCGGCGAGCGTGTGGGCGTGGACGGGTCGGCGAGGCGGGCGCGGCGGAGCGCGATTCGCTTCGGGTCCTCCTCGGCGGGGAAGAGGACCCCGACGTACGTCCCCACCTCCGCGGGCGTGGCGACGCGGGCCGGCCCGCCCACGGCCTCGATGGCGGCGATGAACTCGTGGAGCGACGGGAAGCGGCGGGACGGATCCTTGGACAGCGCGGTGAGGCAGACCAGCTCCAGCGCCAGTGGCACCGAGGGGTCGAACTCGGTGGGCCGCTTCGGTTTCCCCTCGGAGATCCGGTTCAGCACCTCCTCGGTGTTGAGACCGGTGAACGGCCGGCGCCCGCACAGCTGCTCGTAGAGCATCACCCCCGCGGCGAAGAGATCGGCGCGGTGGTCCACGTCGTGGCCGGCGATCATCTCCGGGGACATGTAGAAGAACTTGCCCTTGAGCGTTCCGGGCTCGGTCCCGCCGGGCACCGCTCCCGACTTGGCGATGCCGAAGTCGATGACCTTCACCTCGCCGGTGACGCTGACGTGGATGTTGTCGGGAGTGAAGTCGCGGTGGACGATCTGCAGCTCGCGCCCCTTGCTGTCCACCGCGCGGTGCGCGGCGTCCAGCCCGCGGCAGGCCTCGGTGAGCACGCGAAGGGTGATGCCGAGCGGCACGCGCCGACCGCTCTGGGCGGCCGTCTGTCGGAGCTCGGCAAAGCTGTGTCCCTCGAGCAGCTCCATCGCGATGAACGGCTCGGCCTGCACGTTCCCCAGGTCGAGGATGCGGACCACGTTCGGGTGGTGGATCTGCCGGGTGATCTCCGCCTCGTTGAGGAACATCCGGACGATGGCCGCGTCCGAGGTGAGATGGGGGAGCAGTCGCTTCACCGCCACCGCCGGTCCGAAACGTCCGTCGGCCTGCAGCGCACGCCCCAGGTACACCTCGGCCATGCCGCCCGTCGCGATGCGCGACGTCAGTCGGTAACGGCCGAACCAGGAAGAGCTCGTGCTGACGGTCAGAGGGCCGAAGTCTACACCGCCGGGGTGGTCCCCACCCCACCACGGTCACCGGATCACAGGGCGATGCCCATGCCGATCCACGGTCCCTGGTACCGCTCGGTGTGCGGAATGCCGTCCACCAGCCCGCGGTCGTCGAGGTAGGTCCAGTGGTAGCCACCGCGCAGCGCCAGGTGGTCCCACCCCAGGCTCAGACCCGCGACGGCGTCGAACTCGACGAAGGGGGTGGGCGTGTAGCTCACCTGTCCCTCGATGCCCAGCGGGCCGATCAGCCCCAGCGCCACGGACATCCCGATGGAGGGCCCCACGCGGGTCAGCTCGGGGGCGAACGCGCCGCTGCCGCCGAGGTGGAGCCGGAGCCGTCCGAGGGAGCCGCTCAGCACCGAGTAGGTCGCGTGCAGGTGGACGAGGTTGACGTTGTCCGTGCTCACCCCGGTGAGCGAGTCCAGATAGAAGCCGTTCCACTGCGCGAGGAAGCCCCAGCGCTCACCCTCGACGCCGAAGCCGAGGCCGAAGCCGCTGCCCTTCGATTCCACGTGCTGCCCGTGGCCGGTGATGCTGAAGACGGTGCGCCTGACCGAGCGCTCGGGCTCGAGCGGGAGTCCGTCCTCGTCGACCGGAGCGCCCGGGGGCGGGTAGGCGTCAGGCGCGTATCCGGGTGCGACGTAGGCGTACGGCGCGACGACGGTCGGCGGTCCGACGGGCACGGGCTCTGGCCACCACGGGTCCCAGAGCCAGCCCCGGTACCCGAATCCCCAGCCGTACACGTACGGGGGTGGGACGGGGCGGACGACCACCGGTCCGCGTGGAACTCCGACGCCGGCAGGGTGGCCTCCCGGAGCGGGCGAGGGGACGACCGGGTGAGGCGCCGGGCTCGGCGGGGAGGTCCGGACTCCGAACCGTCCCTGGGCCACGGCTTCCCCGCCGGACATGACGAGGAGGACGAGAAGCAGCGGGAGAGTTCGAGGGGACATCCTGGACGCTCGTGCCGATGGCCGGCCGCCGGTGACCTTGGCTTCCTCGACGCCAGCCTGTCGAGGGGTGGGGCTCCCCGGCGGTCGGAAGGGTGCACACGTTTCCTCGGAATGACCGCCCTGGAGAGGCTCCGAGACACGGGCATCCGCCGCGTCCGCGCTGGCAAGGGCTTCAGCTTCCGTACCGCACGGGGCTCGCCGGTCGCCGCCCGGGAGCTGCCGCGGATTCGCAAGCTCGCCATTCCTCCGGCGTGGACCGAGGTCCGCGTCGCCCCCTCCGCCTCGGCGAAGCTGCAGGCCATCGGCAAGGACAAGGCCGGCCGGTGGCAGTACCGGTACCACCCGCGCTTCCGTGCGCGGCAGGACCGGCAGAAGTTCCGGAAGCTCGTCGACTTCGCGGACGCGCTGCCGAGGATGCGCAGGCGCGTCGCGCGCGACATCCGCACCCGGGGCCTCGGCCAGGACAAGGTGATGGCCTGCGCGATCCGCGTGCTGTCGACCTGTTTCATGCGACCGGGCAGCGACGAGTACGCGCGGCGGCATCGGCACTACGGGCTGACCACGATCCGTCGGCAGCACGTCGCGGTGAAGGGCGATCTGGTCGCGTTCGACTACCCGGGAAAGTCGGGCCAGCGGCAGCACGCCGAGATCCGGGATCGGAGCGTGGCGCGAATCGTCCGGCAGATGCAGAAGCTGCCAGGCGCGGAGCTCTTCAAGTTCCTCGCCGGTGACGGCTCGGTCGTCGATCTCAAGCGGGAGCACCTCAACGAGTACATCAAGAGCGTCATGGGGCCGGACTTCACCGCGAAGGATTTTCGCACCTGGGCGGGGACGCTGATCTGCGCCTGCGCGCTGGCCCGGGTGGCCGAGAACGACCCGCAGCTCATCGCAGATGCCTCGACGAGCAGGAGGAAGCAGGCTCGCCCCGGCAAGAGCGCGGTGCGCAAGAAGGTGGTCGAGGCGGTGAAGGAGACCGCCGCCGAGCTGGGGAACACCCCCGCGGTGGCGAGGAACAGCTACATCGAGCCGAGCGTGCTCAGCAGCTTCGAGAAGGGCGAGGTGGTGGAGAAGTACTTCGACACCGTCGCGGAGCTGGTGGAGCACGAGAAGCCCACGCTCGCCGAGCCGGAGAAGGCGCTGAAAGAGCTGCTCGAGGAGAGCGCCGAGCCGGCCTAGCGAGACCAAGACCCCACGGCAGGACTCGGCCCCACACGACGTGCGCGGCTTCTTCGAGGCGGGGCGGGCTCACACCGTCCGGGTTCACGCCGTCGTGTACGCCCAGCCGTCGTTCAGCCCGACCTCGAGACCGAACGGGTCCACGCCCTCGAGACACCCGACGTTCACGCCCCACAGCTCCGGCGCCGCGCGCGGACGGTGGAAGGTGTAGATGCCGCAGACCTTGCAGAAGTAGTGCTTCGCCACCCGGGTGTTGAACTGGTACAGCGAGAGGAACTCCTCGCCCGAGAGAAGCCGGAAGCGGTCCACGGGAACGCGGGTCATCACCGCTCCGCGGCGGCGGCAGAGCGAGCAGTTGCACCGATTCGAGGGTGCGAGCGTGGACTGGATCTCGAACTGCACCTTCTGGCAGTGACACGCGCCCCGGTAGGTCTTCATCTCGCCCTGCATCGTTCTGCCCTCCACGGAGCCGAGCGTAACGCCGAAACGTGAGCGCCACCCCTCGAGTGTCGGGACGACCCTGGCGCCTGACAGGTCCGCCGGAACCGGGGCGCCTAGACGGTTCACCCAGGTGACCTGGAATCCAAAGGCCAGCGCTCCACGCGCGTCGAACGGCGAGCCGGCCACGAAGGCGACCTCTCGCGGCGCACGGCCGAGGCGCTCGCAGGCCAGCCGGTACGGCGCGGGATCCGGCTTGTACGCCCCGGCCTCCTCGGCGGTCACCACGACGTCGAACGGCGCGCCCACGCAGGACGCTGCCCGCCTCCCCATCGCCAGCGAGCAGTTCGTGACCACCGCGGCCGGAACCTCCAGCGAGCCCAGCACCGGCAGGACGTCGGGCCACGGCCGCAGCCCGTCCCACGCCCGCTCGAGCCTCGCGGCCGCCTCCTCCGGGAGGCCGACCGCGGCGGCTGCCTCGCCGACCAGCGCGAGGTAGGGCCGGTAGGCGCCGACGGTCGAGGTGAGCTCCAGGTACCGACCGCGCCAGGCACGGCCGAGGTCCGCGCGCCCGAGCGAGGCGGCCACTCCGTCCCAGACCGTCCAGCTGTCGAGGAGCGCCGAGAGCAGGTCGAAGCATGCCGCGTGCACGGTCATTGGTAGCCCTTGGCCTGCAAGGTGAAGAGATGCGCGTACCGCCCACCGAGCGCGATCAGCTCCTCGTGCGTCCCCTGCTCGACGATCTTCCCCTGCTCGATCACCACGATGCGGTCTGCCCGCCGCACTGTGGAGAAGCGGTGGGAGATGAGCAGCGTGGTCCGCCCGCGGGCCAGCTGCCGGAAGCGCTCGAAGATGGCATGCTCGGCCTCGGCATCCAGCGCCGCGGTCGGCTCGTCGAGCACCAGGATGTCCGCCTCCTCGCGCATGAAGGCCCGGGCCAGCGCCACCTTCTGCCACTGACCGCCGGAGAGCTCCGTGCCCTCCTTGAACCAACGGCCGAGGGGCGTCTCCAGCCCCGCGGGCAACGTCCGGAGCACCTCGTCCGCGCCGCCGCGGCCCACCGCCCGCTCCAGGCGCGCCACGTCCTCCGAGTGCTCCACGCTCCCGAAGCCCACGTTCTCCCGGAAGCGGAACTGGTACTGGTTGAAGTCCTGGAAGATGACGCCGATCCGCCGGCGCAGCGTCTCCTCCTCCCAGGTCCGGAGGTCCCTCCCGTCGAGGAGGATCCTGCCCTCGGTGGGCTCGTAGAGCCGGGTGAGGAGCTTGATGAACGTCGTCTTCCCGGCGCCGTTCTGCCCCACCAGCGCCAGGCTCTGCCCGCGGGGAATGAAGAGCGACACGTGCCTCAGCGCCCAGCCCTCGGCACCGGGATAGCGGAAACCCACGTCGTCGAACCGGACTCCCTCCTCCTGCCCGGAGGGAAGCGTGGCGAGCCCGGGCGGCGGCGCGGGCCGGCCGGTGGGGATGGCCAGGTACTCGAACAGGTTCGACATGTAGAGGTTGTCCTCGTACATGCCCCCGATCGCGCTGAGGATGCTCTGGAACGCTTGCTGTCCCTGGCGGAAGGCGACGATGTACAGCGTCATCAGGCCGAGCGTGAGCCGGCCGGCGGCGGTGGCGACCGCCATCAGCGCGTAGCAGACGTAGAAGGCGCCCGTTCCCACCAGGCTCAAGCTGGTTCCCCAGCCCGCTCGCTGGACCGCGAGCTTGCGGTCCTCGAGGTAGAAGCGCTCGCCCATGGAGCGGTAGCGGTCGAGCAGCATCGGTCCCAGCCCGAAGAGCTTCACCTCCTTGGCGTGCTCGTCGTTCGCCAGCACGTACTCGAGGTACATCAGTCGCCGGCTCTCCGGGCTGCGCCAGTTGCGAAGGCGGAAGGCCAGCGCGCTGAACCGCATCTCGGCGACGGTCGCCGGGATCGCCGCCACCACCAGCCCGAGCACCGCCCAGCCCGAGAAGCGGACGAGGAGGGCCACGTAGCCCGCGAGGGTCAGCACGTTCTGGACGAGCTGGAACGACTCGGTGACCACCGAGATCGGCCGGCTCGAGGCCTCGCGCCGAGCCCGGGTCAGCCGGTCGTAGAACTCGGGGTCCTCGAAGTGCCTGAGGTCGAGCGAGAGCGCCTTCTCGAGGATCCGCTCGTTGATGACGAGCCCCAGCCGGGCCCCGAGCAGCTGCCGGACCAGACCGAGCCCCCGGATCACCAGCGCGAGCAGCGCCACCACGCCGAGCTCGATCAGCACCCAGCGCAGGGTGGCCGTCCCGTCGTGCGCGACGACCGCGTCCATGATCTCCTTGCCCACGTAGGCGACCGCGAGCGGGACCACCGCCGAGACCAGGGTCAGGACGGCGAGGACCCCGGTCATCCGCGGCGAGGCGGACCACACCAGGGCCAGCGTGGCCCGGGTGTGCTGGAGGCTCTCGCGCAGGACGGAGAGCCGGAATCGCGTGACGTCCTCGGCCACCGGTGAGGGTCCGGTAACTCGTCGGAGCGCCTGCTGCAACGGCCGGGTCCGGTGACCGGCCGACATCAGCTCCGGGCGGGAGGGACCGGCGCCGCCCCGACCGCGACCACGCGACCGCCTGCCTCCTGGACGAACGCCACCACCCGCAGCTGCTCGCGCTTCCAGGTCGGTGACAGCCCGAGGCGGACGTGGTGCTCGGCGCCGACCGGCCCCTCGTCGACCAGCAGGCGCGCCACCGGCGCGTGGGCCAGCGTCAGGCCACGGTTCTCACCTCGCTCCACCTTGCTGGAGAGCCTGTCCTCGGACAGCGCCACCAGGAGCCGTCCGCTCATGCCCGCCGGCGGCCGCACGACGACGTCGAGGCCGGGCTTCGCGGTCACCACCAGCACCTCCAGCCGTGCCTTCCCCTTCGCCGCGGCCTTCTCCACGCCCTTCTTCAGGGCTCCGGCGGACGCGACGCCCGCCACCCATCCGTCGATCACCATCTGTGGCGTGTACAGCCCGTCTCCGCGAAGGACGCGCGCGTACTCCTCCTGCCGGGCGGTGAACTCCGGCGCGGAGAAGGGGTCTGCCCAGCCGAGGTCGTTCCAGTAGTCCACGTGCAGCTCGAGCGGGATGACCTCCGCGGCCCTGAACGCCGGATCGCGTGCCAGGGCTGCCAGGGCCGCGTCGGCCGGAGGGCACGAGGAGCAGCCCTCGGAGGTGAAGAGCTCCACCAGCACCGGTGGACGGGGCTCCGCGGTGGCGAGCGCCGGACCGAGGACGGCGAGGGCGAGGAGAGAACGCATCGATGAGCCTCAGGGAACGTGATTCTCGGTGGGCAATGCCCGACGGAGAGGGATGGCGAGCAGCGCGAGGGCGACCCAGGGAAGCGCGTGGTACAGCATGAGGTGCGAGGGGCTCCCGTCGGTGCAGTGCCAGTGCAGCGCGAAGAGGCCGGTCGCGGCGGCCGAGAGTGCGAGCGCACCGGTCCGCGCCGCGTCGAGGGCCATCCCCCGGAGGAGCGCCAGCCCCACCGCCAGCGGGATGACCGCGGTGAGCACCACCGTCAGCAGGCACGGCAGCGCCCCCTGCACGGTGGGCCGGGTGTGCATCCCGTTCCCGGAGAACACCAGCAGCGCCGGCACCACCGGGATCAGGAGCAACATCCACCGCGGACTCCACCGGCCGGGCGCCAGCGCCACGACGCTTCCCAGCGTCGCGATGACGAGCAGCACCGCGCCCACCGCGGCCAGCGCCAGGTGGTGCGCCATGGGCGAGCTCCAGTTGCGCATCCCGAGCAGCACCGTGACGCCGAGAGCCACCGCCGCCTGGAGCAGGGCGATCCGGGCCGCGTCCCGCGTCCAGGGACGGAGGGGGGAGGTCCGGAGCGCCTCCAGCGCCCGGCCATGGACCTCCGCCAGCGAGGCCGCCGACGCCGGGTCCGGAGCTGCCTCGCCGGGACGCAGCGGGCGGCACACCGAGCAGCTCGCCGCGTGGGCGCGGGCCGCGTCGTCCAGCCGGTCCGACACGAGCGCCTCGAAGAATCGGTCGCACTCGCTCATGCGGAGTCCCTGTGCGAGGCGAGGAGCGTCCTCAGCCGCTCGTAGCCGCGGTGCGCGCGCACCTTCACCGCGGTCTCGGTCACCCCGAGCATCTCGGCGATCTGCTTGAACGCGAACCCCTCGAACCGGTGGAGCACGATGGCCTCGCGCTGATTCTCCGGGAGCTGGGCCAGCGCGGCCTCGACGGTCCGCGTGAGGCCGGGGTCGGGCAGGGGCGTGGGGTCGGCGGGCGCATCGGGAAGCGTGTCGGTCGGCTCCTCGCGCCGGTGCCTGCGGAGGTGATCGCGCGCGGCGTTGATCGCCACCGTGTAGAGCCAGGGGCGAAACGGTGCGCCCCGCTGGTACCGGCCGCGCGCGCGGACGATGGAGAGGAACGTCGTCTGGAGAACGTCGCCCGCAGCCGGGCCGACGATCCGGCGCAGGGCTCCTTGCAGGCGGGGCGCATGCCGCGTGTACAGCTCGGAAAAGGCCTGCTGATCACCCTGGACGAATCGCTCCATCAGCTGCTCATCGGACTCGGTACTTCCCGAGGGCGTACGCAGGAGGGGCGGAGCAGGTTTCACCGGCGGACCGTGCCTTTACCACGCGCCCCGGGCCCGGGGCCGACTCGTGCTAGTCCGCCGAGCATCACGACGCCCCGGGATGGTCCCGGTGCCCTCCCGGAGGTCGACTCGCCATGAAGACGCTGCTCACCGCGCTCGCGCTCTCGCTGCCCCTCGCCGGCCTTGCCCAGACGTCCGCGGACAAGATGGCCAACGACACCAAGGCCGCTGCGGACAAGACGGCCAGCGACGCCAAGGCCTCGACCGACAAGGCCGCCGCCGACACCAGCGCCGCCGCGAGCAAGACGACGAAGAAGGCCAAGAAGAGCGCGCACAAGGCAGCGAACGACACGAAGGCGGCGGCCGATTCCATGACCAAGTAGTCGCGGCGTGCCGGCCCCGGGTTCCTCGATCGGGGAACTCTCGTGCCTGCTCGCCTGCCCGTCCCTGGACTGCGGTCCGACCCGGCGGAGTGACTACGTCCCGACCCGGACCCGTGCGTCATGGACGTGCGCCCTCCGCCGTGGGTTGACCCCGCCATCGCGGAGCAAGAGGCTTCCGCCCGATGCTCCGCCTCCAGCGCCCGGCGCTCCTGGTCGGTTCCGTCGCCATCCTCGGCGCGGCGGCGCTGGCCAGCGCGAACATCCTGGGCCGCGCGCAGGACGCGGCCGAGGCCGAGGCCCTCCGGCTCGCCGCTCATGCGGCGACGCTCGGGCAGCTGGAGCTCGAGGCGAGGACGCGGGAGGTCGAGGCGCGGGCCGCCGCGGCCGCGTCCCTGAACGCGGTGCGAGCGCTCGCCGCTCACCGCGTGGACAGCCGGACGCTCCGTGACGGTTTCGAGACCGAGGACTGGTGGCGTGGCTTCCGCGCCGAGTTCCCCGTGCAGCTGCTCCTCCTCGGGCCCGAGCGGTACGAGTTCGGGAGGAAGGAACTCGGCCGCGCCCTGAAGACGGACTCGCTCGTCGCCGAGGCCATCAAGCACTCACCGGCGTCCGCGGCGCTGCGAATCGAGGACACGGTGCTGCTCGCCGGTGCGGCGCTGGTGGACGTCCCGCTCGACCCGAGCCGACGCCCGGCGGTGGTGGTGCTCGCGCAGCCACTCTCGAGCGAGGATCTGGCGCGGGTCGCCGCCCGGACACGGGGAGCCGTCGCCATCACCGGTGCCGACCATCGCGTCCTTGGAATGAGCGGGCCCGCGGACGAGGAGCATCATCTCCGCGAGCTGCTCGTCCGGGATCGCCCCGTCCTCGAGCGAGCAACGGGTGCGGCAAGCTCGGTCTCGCTCGGCGAGGGCCTGGGGCTGTGGGCGTACGCCGATGCCCGGCTCGCGTCCGAGGCTGCCCGCCGCCCCGCCCAGACGGTCGTCGTCGTCCTCTGGGTCCTCGGCCTGGCGGCGTGCGCCGGGCTGATCGTCGCGAGCTTCCGCAGGCGGGAGCCGCCCGTCGCGCAGGAGGACGTGCAGCATGCCTCCGAGCACCCACGGGAGGAGCACACGCCCGTCGGCGCCACGCAGGACGAGCTGCGCCGGGCGCGAGAGGAGCACGCGCTGCTCGAGGCGACCCAGGACGAGCTCCGCCGGACGCGCGCCGAGCTGGACAGGCTCCGGACCCCCGTGCCGGCTCCGGCGGTCGAGCCCGTTCCCGCCGCGCAGACCCGTCTCTCCCCTCCGACGCCGATCCAGTTCGGCCGCTACCAGCTTCTCCAGGTCATCGGTCAGGGAGGGATGGCCACCGTCCATCTGGCGGTCTCGTACGGCGCCGAAGGCTTCCGGCGCTTCTTCGTGGTCAAGCGTCTCCGCGAGGACGTCGCCCAGATGCCCCAGGTCGTGCACCAGTTCATCAACGAGGCGCGCGTCGGCGCGAGCCTGGTGCACTCGAAGATCGTCCCCATCTTTGATTTCGGCCGGGTCGGGAACGAGTACTTCCTGGCGCAGGAGTACATCCTGGGACGGAACGTGAACCTCCTGGTCCGGCGGGCACGACAGCAGGGCGCAACCGGCCTCCCGCCACCCGCGGTCTTCCACCTCGCCGGTGAGCTCCTCGACGCGCTGGCCTACGCGCATTCGCGCGCCGATCCGTCCGGGAGGCCGCTTGGCATCGTGCACCGGGACATCTCCCCGATGAACGTCATGGTGAGCCGGCGGGGCGAGGTCAAGCTCCTCGATTTCGGCATCGCGCGCTTCGACCGGCGGGACGGCACCGCGACCGACGACGGTCTGGTGAAGGGCAACGTGCTGTTCATGTCTCCGGAGCAGGCCCGGGGCCAGTCCATCGATGGTCGGTCCGACCTGTTCTCACTCGGGCTCACCCTGTTCTTCTGCCTCGCGGGAGAGTCCCTCTACCGGCAGGACGGCTCCGACTCCGACCTCCTCGTCCGTGCGGCACAGGGGCCCGGTCCACTGGAGGAGGCGCGGATCGCCAGCCTGCCCGGACCCGCGGCCGAGCTGCTGCGGACGGCACTTCGCGTCGACCCCTCGGAGCGGTTCCAGACCGCGGACGAGTTCTCCCTCGCGCTGCCGGCCGCGACGCTCCTCGGAGGGGCGGCGGCGCTGCTCGAGGCCGTGGAGCGGCTCTTCGGCGCGGAGCTGGCGAGCGAGGAGTCGCGCTTCGGCGATCTGGGCGTCCCTCCCGAGGACATCGCGGCCTCGGAGAGCACCACGGAACCGGGCAAGACGGTCGTGCAGTTCGCGGTGCCCCCGGTGGAGATCCACCGTTGAGGCGCGCGGCGCTCGTCGCGCTGCTGCTCGCCGCGTGCGATTCCGTTCCCGAATCGGATCGGGCGCGCATCTGGTCGGCCGAGGATCTCGCCAGCGCGGCCCGGGCCGGAGGGACGGTGGCGGGGATCGATGCCAGCACCCTGGTCGCTCCGGGAGGCGCTCCGATCCCGTGGCTTTCACCTCCGCACACCTCGACCGCCTCCCTGCAGCCGGCGGGGACGGACGGCCTGGTCGTGGTCCCCGCCTGGCTGGACGGCCAGCCCAGCGCATATGTCGTGGCCGAGGTCTGGTACCGCGTGCCCGAAGCATGGCGGCAGCCCTGGTACGTGCTGTTCCAGGAACCGCCGACCGGTCCGCCGGCGACCCGCATCCAGACAGCGGAGCCAGTGATCGACGTCGTCCCGCCGAGCTTCTTCTACTCGCCGTTCTGGCAGCTCATCGACGTCGTGATCCCTCCCGGCGCCTCGCCGGACGCGTACCGGGACGCGCGCACGCTGGTGGATCCCGCGCTGCCCCACGTGGAGGCGAACCCGCTGCTGGCCGTGGTCCCGCCCGGGGTTGCAGGGCTCGCCGCGCCCGCCGGGACCGCTCCCGTTCGACCCCTGAGCGGTGATCCGGTCGCCTCCCCACGAACGACCGGTCTCTGGGTCCGGGGGTCGCACCGGTCCTCTCTGAACTTTGGGTCGGGGGGCTTCAGCTGGCGTGACGACGGACGCATCGTCGAGGTTCCGCTCTACCGTTTCATCCGCTTCGATGGTCAAGCGCTGCTGTTGCCCGACGTGCTGGGCACGGGCCCCGAGGGCCAGCCGGCTCCGCTGTCCTTCGGTGCCAGCGGAGCGCCGCGCGCCGGCGCCTTCACTCATCTCGTGCTCGCCGCCCTTCCGACGAGCGCCGGGGTGTTCCTGCCGCCGGATGCGCCGCTGCGCGGTGCGGCGGTGCTGGCAGGAGCGGTGCAGCTGCCGGTGCCCGCGCCGGAGATCCTCGCCCGGGCCGACGCGCCCCAGTACGTCGGTCGGGTCGCGCTGAATCCGGCCTGCTTCTCGGACGTGGCCGGCTTCCCTGGCAGCTGTCGCTGGCTCGACCGGCAAGGCGCCGTCGAGGCTGCTCTCGGGGACCGGCGTCCCCAGGAGGTGCGGTTCACCTCTCCCCTGGTCGGCTACGCCGGAAGGCCGGTGCCGCGATGACCCGGGCGCTGCTGCCGTGCTTGCTCGCAGCACTGCCGGTGCTCGCCCAGCCCGCCGTCCCGGAGAGCGAGGGGAGCGAGCCGCTGGGCTACACACCGCCCCAGGCGACCCGCTCCCCGTTTCGCATCTCCGGTTACGTCGACGTCGGCTGGGCGAATGCGACCGGAAACGGCTCGAGCTTCGTGCCGGGCGACACCCGGGTCCCGGCGGACTACTACGTGGATCCGTTCGCCCCGGCGGTGAACTCGCGAGGCGACGTCGCCTCGATCGACTCCGGCGGAAGGTTCGTGAACGGGTTTCTTCCCACCACGGTGGGTTCGGGCGGAAACGGGACGTTCCTCCTCAACGTCGCGAGCCTCGACCTCCAGGTTTCTCCCTCCGGGCTCCCGGTGCTGGTCTTCGTCCGGGCCCAGGCGCTGCCCCGCTGGAACGGCAACGGGAGCGAGACCCGCTTCGTGCTGCAGCAGGCGTTTGGCCGCGTCTCACCGGTCTCCTCGCAGGAGCTGAGCATCAGCGCCGGCCGGTTCGACTCGGTCTTCGGCATCGAGTACCTCGAGAACGAGTCCAACCTCCGGCTGGGCATCACCCCTTCGCTCATCGCGCGTTACAGCACCGGCCACCCGCTGGGGATCAAGGTCTTCTACCGGTTCCAGCTCCCGTCGATTCAGTCCGCGATCTCCATCAACGCCGCGGCGACCAATCACGGCTCGCAGGTCGAGTCCCTCCAGGTCGAGACGCTGAGCTTCACCGGGGTCCCGGTCGGTAGCGCTCGACTCGGCTACGAGCTCTCGCTGCTCGGGACGGAGCTCAAGCTGGGAATCAGCGGGCTGTACGGGCCGCGCAACGACCAGGCCGATCCAGGAGTGATCCAGAAGCAGCTGGGCTTCGACGCCCGGGTGTTCGTCGGCCCGGTCTCCGTCTGGGGCGAATACGTCAGCCTCAGGGAAGATCCGGCATCCGCCCCTCCGAAGCCGACGGGCACCGGCATCTACACCATCGCCTCGGGCTTCAAGGTTCACGGCTTCTACCTGCAGCTGGCGTACGCGCTGCCGGTGCACGACCGGGTCCTCTCCGGTGCCTCGGTGTACGGGAGGTACGACCGCCGCAAGGGGGGCTTCGACGGCACGCCTCAGCTGCTGACTTCCCGCTGGACCGTCGGCGGCCGGATCGAGCTGTGGAGCGTTCTCCAGCTCAAGGCCGAGGTGCTCTTCAACCGAGAGAACGCCGGCGCACCCACGGTGGACAACGACGTCTTCACCACCTCGGCGGTGTTTTCCTTCTAGGGAGACGCGGGGACGACATGGCGATGGGAACCGTGACGTGGATGCTGATGCTGTCGCTGGGAGCGGGCCCTGCGAAGGAATGGCCGGGCGACGACGTTCCGCTCCCGCTCGCGGTTCGAACCCCGGAGGACCTGGCGTTCAAGGTCGTCGCGGAGCGGAGCTATCTCGAGTTCAACCTCATGGCCTCCGGGAAGCTCGCCTACGACCGAGGAGACATGGCCACCGCGGCGGATCGCTTCGAGCGGCTTCTCTCGCTGAAGGACCTCTCACCGGACGTGGCGCTGGTGGTGCGCCCCCTCGCCGAGGACGCGCGGCGGCGTGCCGGGGGGAGCAGGGTGGCGGCTCCCGAGGGGTCGGTCCCGGCGCAGCCCCAGGCCCCCAAGCCCGTCCTCGCCAGCGTGAGGGGCCTGATCGCCGGAGGAGGGGACCTGGGCCCTGGCGGGACCGTGGTGTGGCTCACCCGAACCGATGCACCCTCTCCACGGCCGCGTGGCGTGGAGCGGACGGTCTTCCAGCGGGGAAAGCAGTTCATCCCCCGCATCCTCGCGGTCCCGGTGGGCTCGACGGTGCACTTCCGGAACGACGACGAGGTGTTCCACAACGTCTTCTCGCTGACCCGTCCCAACGACTTCGACCTCGGCCTGTACCGGAGCGGAGAGTCGCGGGACAAGACCTTCCGCACCCCGGGGCCGGTGAACCTCCTCTGCAACATCCACTCATCGATGGTGGGTTACGTGTACGTGGTGGACACGCCCTACTACGCGCAGGCGGACGCCAGCGGCTCCTGGTCGGTGCGGAACGTTCCCTTCGGCGAGTACCAGCTTCGCGCGTGGCACGAGTCCAGCGTGGAGCCGGTGAAGCGTTCGATCTCGGTGAAGGCGGAGACGGTGAACGTGCCGCAGCTCACGGTGAACAGCGACCGGCCGCCGGTGACCTTCGTGCCGGACAAGGCGGGGAAGCCCCGGCAAACGCAGCTCGGATACTGAGCGGCCGACGACTGTTGCTCGCGGGCGAACGGTCGATTCCACCGCCCGGGGTTGCATCCTCGCGTACGGCGGTGAAGCTGCCCTTCAGAGGCAAGCCATGTCCATCCGTCCCGTCAGCCGCGTCATCCAGGCCCACACCCAGCAGGAGGGTGGGGGCTTCACCGTCCGCCGTCCCTTCCCCGCCCCGGGGCTGGTGCAGATCGATCCGTTCCTCCTCCTCGACGAGATGGGCCCCGTGGAGTACCCGCCCGGGGAGGCGGTGGGCGCTCCGGACCATCCGCACCGCGGCTTCGAGACGGTCACCTACCTGCTCGAGGGCGACTGGGAGCACGAGGACTCCGCGGGCCATCGTGGGCACATCGGTCCCGGCGACGTGCAGTGGATGACCGCCGGCGCAGGAGTGGTGCACTCCGAGCTGCCCGCCCGCCGCATCCGCGAGCAGGGCGGGCGCGTTCACGGCTTCCAGATCTGGGTCAACCTCCCGAGCCGCGACAAGATGATGCCCCCCCGGTACCAGGAGATTCCCAGCACCCGGCTCCCCGAGCGCGCCAGCGACGATGGCCTGGCGCGGGTGCGGCTGATCGCCGGCGAGGCGCTCGGCGGCAGGGCGGTGATCGAGACGCGAACTCCGGTCCTGCTCCACGACTGGACGCTGTCGCCAGGCGCCCGGGTGGCGGTCCCGGTGCCGGGCGACTTCCAGGTCTTCGCCTACGTGTTCGGTGGGGCGGTACGCGCCGGACCCGAGGGACGGGAGATCCGCGACGGACAGGCCGCGCTGTTCGGCCCGGGGGACGAGATCTCCCTCGCCGTGCCCGCGGACGCGAAGGCGCCGGCGCGGCTGCTGCTCCTGGGAGGGGTCCCGATCCGTGAGCCCGTCGCGCGCTACGGCCCGTTCGTCATGAACACGCCGGAGGAGATCCACCAGGCCATCGTGGACTTCCAGGCCGGACGCCTCGGCGCGATCGATCGCTGACCGCGAAGCGACGAACGCTCGTCGCGGGTGCCGGTGCCTTGCAGGGAGCTGGCGCTCCCCGCGGGCCCTGGAGCAGGTCCGCCGCGGTGTCGCGCGGCTCCGCTGCTCAGGCGCCGATGCCGGTCACTTCGCGGGTGCCGCCTGCGCGGGCTCGGCCGGAGCCGGGGCCGGAGGGGTCGCGCTCGCCGTCGCCGCCTCGGCGCGCTTCTTCACGTCGGCCTCCGCCTCGCGCCGCATCGCGGCCAGGCCCTTCTCGAAGTCCGGGCCCATCATGCGGTCCATCCCGACGAACAGGTCCATCCCCTTCCCCATGAAGTCGAGGGGACCGGTCGTCACCCAGTCCACCTGCGTCCCGGCGCCGTCGGGCTTGAAGCTGAAGTCGGTGCGGTTGACGCTCGCGAACGGCTTGATGAACTCGAGGCGGATCGAGACGCTCTGGGCGGGGCGGCTCTCGGTGATGCGCATGTCGCCCTCGCCCACCTTGTCGTTGCCGGTCCAGTGGTAGGTCGCGCCGGTGCCGGAGGGCGGTCCGCCGTGGGTGACCTTCATCGACGGATCCAGGTGGGCCCAGGGTGACCAGCGGTCCCAGGCGCTGAAGTCGTTCACCAGCGCGAACACCACGTCCGGCGGCGCGGCGATTCGGGTGGTCCGCTCGACCCGGAAGGTCGAGGGGCGGGTGAGGACGAGCACCACCACGACAAGGACCAGCGCGGCCAGCCCGATGAGCACCTTGCGGAGCATGTCGAAGCACCTCCTGCGGACGGCGGGAGGGAACGCCGCCGGGAGCCGCCTCGACTAGCACGCTCCCGGGCTCTCCGGCACCCGCAGTCCGAGAGCGGACCGAGCCGTCGCCCGGCGGCGCCGCCAGGCGGGTGGTTCGCCCCTCACGGCTCCACGAGGTGGTCGTGCGCTGTGGTGGACGCCGCGCTCAGCGGCGCTTGAGGACCGGCAGCGGCGCGGGGCCGGCCAGCTCGGTCGCGCCCTTCACCGCCTCGGCCACCTTCGCCCGGGCAGTCACCGCGGCGAGCCGGGCCTTCCCGAACATCGCCGGAACCTCCTGGAGGGCCGCTCGCTCGTCGGCGCTGTACTTCCGGAAGGCGTACTTCACCGACTCGGACGGAAGCCGCAGGTCCCAGACCAGGCCGAGCGCCGACATCAGCTTCAGCGCGTAGTAGCTGACGTCCACCTCCCACCAGAACCAGCCCTGGTTGGCGGTGTTCTGGTGATAGTGGTGATTGTTGTGCCAGCCCTCGCCGCAGGTGATCAGCGCGAGGAGGAAGTTGTTCCGGCTGGTGTCGGTCGTCTTGTACCGGCGCGAGCCGAACACGTGGCTCAGCGAGTTGATGGTGAAGGTGCCGTGCCACAGCACGACCGTGCTGACGAAGAAGCCCCACACCAGCAGCGGGAAGCCGCCGATCAGGAAGAGACCCACCGCCAGCAGGAACGGCGGAAGGAGGTACCACCGGTTCAGGAAGCGGAGCTCGGGGAAGCGGGTGAAGTCGCGGATCGCCTCCTCGCGGGTCTCGGTGTACTTGTCGGAGAGGATCCACCCCACGTGGCTCCACCAGAAGCCGTCCTGCAGCGGCGAGTGCACATCCGCCGGCTGGTCCGACTCGCGGTGGTGGTGCCGGTGGTTGGCCGCCCACCACAGCACGCCCTTCTGCGCCGAGGTCTCGGCGAGGAAGGCCAGCACGAACTGGAACACCCGGGAGGTCTTGAACGTGCGGTGGGAAAAGTACCGGTGGTAGGTGGTGGTCACCAACCACATCCGCAGGTAGTAGAGCGCGACCGCCCACACCACGTAGGACCAGTGGAAAGGGACGAAGAAGACGGCCACCGCGGCGAACAGGTGGAACGCAAAGAACGGGAGCGACTGGATCCAGTTGATGCGGTGGTCCCGGATGGCGACGGCAGGGGTGGACATCGAGTCCTCTGGGGAGAGTGCGATGCCAAGCATGCGCACTCCCTGTCAGGGCTCTGTCAGGACGCGGCAGATTTCTCGAGGGAAGCCAGCCACTCCTGGAACGCCGGCTCGCCTGCCAGGGGCACGAGGTCCGGGTCGCTGGCGGCAGCTTCTCGGTCCGAGTAGCCCAGGTCCCGCGCCCTGACCAGGAGGGCCATCGCTCGCCGGACGTCCCCCGCCCGGGCGTAGTCGCAGGCGACGTCATAGGCGCGGGCCGCGGACGGCCTGCGGGCAAGGGACTCTTCCCCGAACCGGGCAGCCTCCGAGTAGGCCCCCCGCAGGAAGGCGACTCGCTCGGCGCGCTCGTAGGCCGTCGCCAGGTCCACCCCGGGAAGGGCCGCCGCAGTCCGCACGTCCCCGCGGCGGAGGAGCGCGCCTGCCCATTCGTGGAGGATGGTGGGGTCTCCCGACTGGGCAGCCGCCTGCTCCCAGAGAGGGATGGCACGGGCATCGTCCCCGATCAGGCTGAACGCGGCGGCCAGCGCCTGCGGCTCGATGGTGCGCCCCTGCACCTGGCTGAACTCGTCGAGCGCGTGCCGTCCCTCGCCCTCCTTCAACGCGATCCACCCGAGCAGATGGTGGATGCGCGAGCGGATGGATGCCGGGATCTCGCCGGCGAGCAGGCCCGAGGCGAGTGACCGGGCCCGGTCCAGCTCCCCCTTGCGGAACAGCACCTCGGCCTCGACGAGCTGCGGCGAGGCGGGCGGGTCCGGCTCGGTTCGCCACGCGGCCATCAGCCCCTGGAAGTTCTGGGCCGCGAAGAGGAGCAGGAAGACGAAGGTGACGGGTCCGCCCCATCCGACCCGGTAGAGGGCGTAGGCGACCGCCGCGCTGACCAGGACCCCGAGCCCGTAGGCGGCGAAGACACCGGACCGACCGAAGACCCGCCCCAGAAGGGCCCGGCTCACACGGCCCCCGTCCATCGGAAGGATGGGGAGCAGGTTGAACCCGGCCCAGACGAGGTTGGTCCACATCCCGACCGTCAGTGTGTACTCGGCGAGGGGGCTCGTCGCCCTGGGGAGCAGGCCGATGCAGAGGATGCCCAGCGTGACCCCGACGGCGGGCCCGGCCAGGGTGGACACCACGTCCTTTCCCCAGGTCAGGGGTCGGTCGGTCATCGGCGTGGTGACCCCACCGAAGAGAACCAGCTGGACGGTGGACGCGTACCCGAAGGCCCGGAAGGCGACCGCGTGGCCGAGCTCGTGGAGGAGGACCGAGAGGAACACCAGGACGACCCAGACGCCCACGCCCTCGGGGGTCGTCACACCGCTCGGTCGGTTCGCGGAGAGGCCCAGCGCCAGGGCGAACAGGAAGTGCGCCGGATGGACGACCACCGAGATGGAGCCGAGTCGAAAGCGCAGCACGTGCTCCACCTAGCACCTGTCGGCGTGGCCTGCGCGCACTACCGGCTCCGTGCTATTCGCCTCGGGTCACTCCCATGCTTCACCTCGGTCCTCATGCGTTGAAGAATCCCTGGGTGCTCGCCCCCATGGCCGGGGTGAGCGAGGAGCCGTTCCGCGTGCTCGCCTTCCGGATGGGCGCGGGGCTCTGTCCCACCGAGCTGGTGAGCGCCCAGGGGCTGATGCGTGCCAATGCACGGACCGTCCGCTACCTGCGCCACGACGCCGAGGTGGAGCGGCCGTACTCGCTGCAGATCTTCGGCGGCGAGCCGGAGGTCATGGCCCAAGCCGCGATCATCGGGAAGCAGTGGGGCGCGCAGATCATCGACGTGAACATGGGTTGCCCGGTGAAGAAGGTGACCCGCAATGGCGCCGGGTCGGCGCTGCTCTGCGACCCGCCCCGGGCCGCGGCCATCGTCCGTGCCATCCACGAGGCCACCGGTCTGCCGGTCACCGCGAAGATTCGCAGCGGCTGGGATGCGCACCGGCGAAACTACCTCGAGATGGCCACCGCGCTGGAGGAGGCCGGTTGCGTTGGGCTCGCGGTCCACCCCAGGACCCGTGCCCAGGGATACGCCGGCGAGGCGGACTGGTCGGTGATCGCCGATCTGCGCCGGCACGTCCGCGCCATGACCCTCATCGGGAACGGCGACGTGAAGACGCCGGCCGACGCGGTCCGGATGCGAGAGACCACCGGCTGTGACCTGGTGATGATCGGCCGGGGCGCGCTCGGGAACCCGTGGATCTTCCGGCAGCTCGAGGGCGGGCCGCCACCCGACGCGGAGGAACGCTGCCACGTGGTGCTCGGCCACTTCCGGGCGCACGTGACGTTCGTGGGGAACGCGCTGGCCGCGGTCCGGAGCTTCCGGAAGCATCTGTCCTGGTATTCGCACGGGCTGCGTGGCGCGGCGGCATTCCGCGCCGAGGTGAACCAGCTGATCCAGCCGGAGCAGGTCGAGCTGACCGTTCGCCGGTTCTTCCAGCAGGCCGAGACCGACGTCGAGACCGTCGAGGAGCAGGACGTCGATTACCGGGCCGCCCTCGGCTGAGGGCGACTCCGCCCGGCCCGGCGGCGGACCTGCTCGGGTCGAGCACCGGCTGCGCGCCGGAGGAGCTCGGCGAGCAGGCCGCGGAGCTCCTCGACGGTTCTCGACGGGGGTTCTCCGGCGACCTCCACGCCGAACGCCAGCGGGGGCAGGGCCGGGAGCCGCGACGTCCGGAGCGGGACCACGCGGGGCGGGGTGGCGAGCTCGGTCCGTACCGTCACTCCCAGGCCTGCCGCGACCGCCGCCCACAGCCCGGAGAGGCTGGGACTGCTGAAGGAGACGCGCCAGGCAAGGCCCGCGCGGTCCAGCGCCTCGAGCGCCATCCGGCGGAAGATGCAGGGAGGCTCGAAGAGCACCAGCGGCAGCGGCGTCGACGGGTCCCAGGAGAAGTCGGGATGCGCGAGCCAGCGCACCGGGAGCTCGATCTCGGAGGGCAGCGGTCCGCCGTTGCGATCGAAGGTCACCGCGAGATCGAGCCCGCCGTCCGCGAGGAGCTGGCGGAGGACCAGATTGTTCTCCACCCGCACCTCCAGCTGGACGCGCGGGCGCGTGCGGGAGAAGCGGGCGAGCGCCTCGGGCAACCACCGCTCGGCGACGTCCTGGGGAACTCCGAGCCTCAGGCGGGTCTCGGCCTCGTCGGTGCGGAGGCTCTCCAGCAGCTGATCATTGAGCGCCAGCATGCGCCGTCCGGCGGCGAGCACGCGCTCGCCCTCGGCGTTGAGCTCCAGGCGGCGGCCGACCTTCCGGAACAGCGGGCGCCCGCACTGCGCCTCGAGCCGCTTCAGCTGGAGGCTGACCGCGGACAGCGTCCGCCCGACCCGGCGCGACGCGCGGGCGAGGGTGCCGGTCTCCTGCACCAGGGAGAGGGTCCGCAGCAGCTCGAGATCCAGCGTTTCCACGGGAGGGGAGGTGTTTGACACCAAAACTCGACACCGAGGGGAGGTGTTTGACACCAAAACTCGAGAATCGCTCGACTGTTTATCAAGAACTTCGAGATTTTCTTCAGCTGGGGCCGACACTATGAGAAGGACCGTCGCCGCGCCACTTCGGCCGGCCGACGGACGTCAGGAGACCCGTCATGCCCTTCATCCACGTGCGCTACTCCACCCCGGTCGAGCAGGACCTGCGCCAGCCCATCGCCACCTTCCTGACCGAGACCACGGCCCGGGTCCTCCGGAAGAAGCCGGAGGTCACCGCCGTCGCCGTCGAGCAGGTCCCGGCCGCCCACTGGTTCATCGGCGGCCGCTCGCTGGCGGATCACCGGAAGGCCACCTTCTTCGTGGAGGTCCGCGTGACGCGCGGGACGAACGTGAAGGAGGAGAAGGCCGCCTACCTGCGCGAGGTCTTCCACGGGCTCGAGTCGCTGCTCGGCCCGGTGCACCCGGAGTCCTACGTCCACGTGCACGAGGCGGAGGGCGATGCCTACGGCTACGGAGGCGCCTCCCAGGAGGCCCGCTGGGTGCGGGCGAACACCTAGCCGGTGGCGGCGACCGGAGCGGGCGTCGGCAGCGGCAGGGCGATCTCGCGAGGAGGGCGGAGCTCCCGCTCCAGCGCGACCGCGCGGAAGTAGTCGCAGGCCGGCGTCGCCCGTCGCTCCAGGGTGGCGAAGTCCACGTGGTACAGGCCGAAGCGCGGCCCCCAGCCCTCCAGCCACTCGAAGTTGTCGAGCAGCGACCAGTAGAGGTAGCCGCGCACGTCGATGCCCGCGGCCCGCGCCTCGAGCACCGACGCCCAGTGCCGCCACAGGAACTCGCTCCGGCGGGTGCCGACGCGGTCGTCGATCCCGTTCTCGGTCACCCACACCGGCAGTCCGTACCGGCGCGTCGACAGGAGGATCTGGGTGAAGCCCTCGGGATGAAACTCCCATCCGATGTCGGTGAGGCCACGGCGAAGCGGATCGCGGTAGTGGAACTCGAGGTACGGTGGCCGGGGCACGAACCGCAGGTGCGCGCGCGTGTAGTAGTTGACGCCCACGAAGTCGAGGCTGTCGCGTGCGCCGTCGATCGTCTGCCGGGTGGTGAAGAGGCCCGGCATGAACATCCGCAGCTCCCCGGTGACCATCGCCTCGAGGAAGGCGTGGTTGTAGGCGTCGTCCGCGAGCCGCACCAGCGCGTGGTCCATCGGGTTCCAGGCGCGGTCCGCCGAGAAGGACAGCATGTTCTGGCTGGTGCCGACGGGGATCCGCCCGGCGTGGACGAGGAGCTCCTCTCGTGCCGCGGCGTGTGCCCTCCCGATGTTGCCCAGGGCCGGCATCGCCAGCCGGGGCTCCGCGATTCCGGGCGGGATGACTCCCTGCACGTAGCCGCCGAGGAGCAACACCATCGGCTCGTTGAAGGTCAGCACCACCGCGTCGATCCCGCGGAGCACCTCCGCGCACACCCGCGCGTAGCGCCGGAACGCAGCCACGCTCTCCGGCAGGTGCCACGGCGTCTCCCGGTGAAACCAGGTCGGGTGAGTGAAGTGATGGAGCGTCACCACCGGCCGCAGGCCCACGTCGGTCATCGCCAGCAACCGGCGGCGGTATCCGTCGAGGACCGCGTCGTCGAAGCGACCCCGCTGTGGCTCGATCCGCGCCCACTCCAGGCTCATGCGGAAGGCCGTCGCGCCCAGGTCGCGCGTGAGCCTGTAGTCCTCGCTCCAGCGGTTCCAGTGGTCCACGCCCGCGCCGGCGACGTGCTTCACGCGCCCGGCGCGTTCCCAGTCGCTCCAGTCGTTCTCGATGTGGCCCTCGACCTGGTACGCGGCGGTCGCGACGCCGAAGACGAAATCGTCAGGGAAGCGAGGCCGAGGCGCGTTCATCGCGAGTGAGAAACGACGACCCTAGCAGCGTGCATGCGTCGTCGCGTGATCGGACGCGCCGGTCGATTCGTTGACATGGAGGCTCTCACGTCACTACCATCCATCCACTCACTCGGCCCGAGTGACGAATACTCACCCCGGAGGATGCACTGATGGCGCCGAAGAAGAAGAGGAAGACCGCGAAGAAGAGGCCGGCTGCGCGGAAGGCAAAGCGGAAGACCTCCAGAAGGAAGTAGAGGTCACTCTCCTCCGGGAGAAACGGACGGCTCGGCGACTCGCCGGGCCGTTTCGCTTTTTGTGAGGTTCCCCACGTGTCGCTGAGACCGAGCGAGCTGCGAGACGTGGCCCGGGCCCTCGAGCCCGAGCTGACCGGAGCGGTGGTGCAGAAGGTCCGCGCTCCGTGGCCCGGGCGACTGGAGCTGGAGCTGCGCCAGCCGGGGCGGACGGTGCGCCTGCTCGTGAGCGTCGAGTCAGGACTGGGAAGGCTCTCGGTCATCGAGGCACGGACGCTCTCCCTTCCCGACACCCGTCCCGGACCGTGGTTGCTGCGCGTGCGGAAGGAGCTGACCGGTCGCCGACTCTCGAGCCTCCGCAGCACCGGTCCGGGGCAGGTCCGCCTGGTCTTCGAGAAGGGAGGGACCCCTCGCACGCTCGTCGCCGAGCTCGCCGCGCCGGGAGCGCTCCTCCTGCTCGGAGACGAGGACGCGCCGCTCGCAGCGTCCGGAGGACCGGCCCGTCCACCGATGCCCGGAGGTCCCGTGGACGGGAACGGTGCGCCCTCGCGGCTCGGACAGGCGCGGGGGCTCGATGCCGGTCGCGCCGCCGAGGCGCTGGTCGCAGCGCGCGAGTCCGTGGTCCGGCGGGAGGCCCTGCAGCGCGCGCGCATCCAGCCGCTCCGCGCCACCCTCCAGCGACTGCGGCGCACCCGGGCAAAGGTGGAGAAGGAGGCGTCCCGGGACATCGCCGCCGAGGAGCACCGCCGCTGGGGAGAGCTCCTGTCCCGGGCGCTCGACCAGGTCCCCCGAGGCGCACGCTCCGTCCGGCTGACCGAGTGGACCGAGGAGGGAGCGCGGGAGGTGGAGGTCCCGCTGGAGCCCACGCTCACCCCGCGCGCGCAGGTGGAGCGCCACTTCCATCAGTACCGGCGGCTTCTCCGCGGAAGCGCCATCGCCCGGGAGAGGCTGACGACCCTGGACCGGGAGATCGCCGAGGCCGAGCGCGCGCTGGCGGAGGCCGAGGCGAGCACCGACGCGGAGGTGGCCGATCCGCTCGCGCCCGTGGCGGTGCGGCCATCCCGGAGGCGCGCGGCGCCCGCGCATCGTCCGTACCGCGTCTTCCGGGCTGGCGGTGGCCAGGCGATCTGGGTCGGACGGGCGGGAGAGGACAACGCGGCGCTCACCTTCCAGGTCGCGCGCCCGCACCATCTGTGGATGCATGCCCGGGGGGTGCCCGGGGCGCACGTGGTGGTGCCGCTCGACCGCGGAGAGGAGGTCGGCCAGGAGACGCTCCTCGACGCGGCGCACCTCGCGCTGCACTTCTCGCGACTCGCCGGCGAGCCCCGGGGCGAGGTCGCGTGGACCCGTGCGCGTCTGGTGAAGCGGGTGAAGGGCGGCGCGCCCGGCCAGGTCACCTACAGCGGCGAGAAGGTCCTCTCGGTCCGCGTGGAGCCATCGCGCATCGAGCGGCTGCTCCGTTCGCGCGAGGAGGCATCCCCCTAGCGGGAGGCCTGCCGCGGCGAGCGGGCTTCCCGCTCCGCGCGCTCGAGCTCGAGCCTGGCGGCCTCGGCCGAGAGTCGGTCCCGGCGGGCGGCGAGCAGCTCGCGGATGAGGATCTGCGCCAGCGCCACCGCGGGCACCGCCACGATCGCTCCGGCGATTCCCAGCAGCTCGGCGAGGAAGAGGACACCGAGCAGGGTGACCAGCGGGTCGAGGTGCACCGTCCGCCGGAAGACGAAGGGGCCCAGCACGTTCCCCTCCAGCTGCCCGTAGAGGAGGAAGTAGCCGAGGGTGATGAGCCCCTTGACGGCGCCACCGGTGACCAGGGTGACGAGGGTGATCATCCCGCCGGTGAGAATGGGCCCGGCGTAGGGGACGAGACTGGAGAAGCCGCTCAGCAGCCCGAGCGGCAAGAAGTAGGGCGTACCGATCAGCGCGAGGACGGTGGTGGTGAGCGTCGCGTTGATCGAGCAGATGAACAGCACCCCGCCGAGGTAGCCGCCCACCGCGCTGTAGGACTTGGCGAGGACGCCCTCCCAGCGCGGCCGGTCCGCCGGCGGCACCAGAGCCAGCAGCCGCCGGACCAGTCCACCGCCGAACACCAGCATGAACACGGTGAGGGCCAGGACGGTCACGAATCCGGCGACCGCGCTCAGCGCCGAGGTGACCGCCGAGAGGATGGGGTTCACCGCGGTCTGGGCAATCCCGAAGGCACCGGAGAGCGCGTCCTTGATCCGCTCCTCCAGCCCGAAGCGCGCGTTCAGGGCCTCGAAGCGCGGCGAATGCCGCAGGGACTCGAGGATGCGCGGCGCCGAGGCGATGAAGTCCCGGGCCTGACGGACGGCCGTGGGAACGACGATCAGCATCAGCCCGGTGATGAGCAGGACGACCGCCAGCGTCGTCATGGCGATGGCCCAGCCCCGGCGGATCCCCCGTGCCTCCATGCGGCGGACCACGTGGTCCAGGGCGATGGCCACCATCATCGCCGCGACGGTCAGGGTGAGCGCCAGGCGCGTCTCGAGGATGAACAGCACCACCGCCGCGGTGGCCAGGACGGCGAAGCAGACGGTGAAGGCCGTCCTGAGTGTCACCTGGGAGCGCACGGGGACTAACCTTGCTCCACCCATGGCCCCTGGCAAGGACCGCTCACCATGCGCACGCTGCGCCGAGGCGCTCGGTCGCTCCTGCTGTCAGCCCGGCCCCGGCGAGCGGCTGGCGACCCTGACCGCCACCGACGTGGAGCGGATCCGGGCCGCGACCGGCTGGCGCCCCGAGCGCTTCGTGGAGGACGAGCCGCTCTCTTCCGAGGAGTCGCTCGCCTACGAGGCGCGACGCCCCGGTTACCGCGGCTACTTCCGGTCCACCGCCGTCCGCTGGGGCCTGCGGTCCGAGGGCGGGGCCTGCGTCTTCCTCGGAGCACACGGGTGCACGCTGTCGCCGACGACTCGGCCCACCGCCTGCCAGCTGTACCCCTTCGAGCCCGCCGAGCGCGGCTGGACACTCGCGGTCGAGCGCTCCGGCTCCGTCGCCCTCGCCGCCGAGAGCGGCGAGCCCCGTTGCCTCGCGGCCGAGGAGGTCCGGAGCCGGGGAGGGCTCCTCCGCAGCTTCGCGCTCGATGTCGAGGGCTTGACGGCGCTGATCGATCGCTTGCGGGCCGAGGTGAAGGCCCACCCGGAGTCGCTCGCCTCAGTCAAGTCGCGAGCCCCTCGCTTCGTCGGAGAGCCGGCGGAACGTGACCGGTCTCGACGATCGCGCCGGGCCCGGCTGCGGTAGACTCCGTTCCGTCAGCCGTGAGCGATTCGTCACCTCGTCAGCTTCTGCTCTTCGATCCCCAGCCGCGTGGCCGGGCGCGTGTCCCGGTCCGCGAGGTCGCGGTCCACAAGGCTGCCTCGCTGGCCCAGCACCTCGCCCGCGACCTCGGAATGCCGGTGCGACTGTCCGTCACCGACAACCGGAGCACGATGATCAGCTTCCGTCGTGCCCCCGCGGCACTCCGGTTGCGGCTGCATCACATGTTCCTCGACGCGCCAGGCACCGTGGTCCAGGCGGTGGCCGACTACGCGGGTCGCGGTCGGTCGCAGGCGGGCCGGGTCCTGGACGAGTTCATCAAGCGCGAGCAGCCGCGCATCCGTCAGGAACGCGACGCCTCGGACGAGACGTTCTCGCCCGAGGGTCGCTTCTTCCATCTGGAGGAGCTCCGCGACGCGCTCAACGAGCGCTTCTTCCAGGGCGGCGTGCGGGCCAGCATCGGGTGGGGGCGCGCGCCCGGCCGACGGCGGAGGAAGTCCATCCGCCTCGGCGTCTATGACCACCAGACCCGGGAGATCAGGATCCACCCGGCGCTGGACCACCCCGAGGTGCCGCGGTTCTTCGTGGAGTTCATCGTCTTCCACGAGATGCTGCACCAGCTCTTTCCCAGCTCGAACGGGCCGGGCCGGCGGGTTCATCACCCCCGGGCGTTCCGCGATCGCGAGCGTGCCTTCCCGCTCTACGAGGCGGCCATCGCCTGGGAGCGCGAGAATCTTCGCGCCCTCCTCCACCGCTAGAGACCATGAGACGCGCCAAGATCGTCTGCACGCTCGGGCCCGCTTCGCTGAAGCCCGAGGTTCTCGAGGACCTGCTGAACGCCGGCATGGACGTCGCCCGGGTGAACTTCAGCCACGGGAGCCAGGCGCAGCACGCGCAGACGCTCTCCATGCTCCGGACCGCCTCCCTGAAGGTGCGCAAGGCGGTGGGCGTCCTGGGCGACCTCCAGGGTCCCAAGATCCGCACCGGCAAGCTGGTGGAGGGCAAGGTGGAGCTGGTCCCCGGGGCCACGTTCTCCATCACCACCGACGAGGCCGTCCCGGGGACACAGGAGATCGTCTCCACCACCTATCCCTTCCTCGCCTCGGACGTGAACGCCGGCGACCGGATCCTCCTCGACGACGGGCTCCTCGAACTCCGGGTCCTGGAGACGGACAAGAAGCAGCTGGTGCGCACCGAGGTCATCCACGGCGGGCTCCTCAAGAACAACAAGGGCATCAACCTTCCCGGTGTCGCGCTGCGCGCCGAGGCCCTCACCCCGAAGGACCGCGAGGACCTGGTCTTCGCGATCAAGTCCGGCGTGGACTACATCGCGCTGTCCTTCGTGCGTCAGCCCAGCGACATGGACCAGGCGCGCGCAGCGATGGCCGAGGCCGGGCGCCAGGTGCCGATCATCGCCAAGCTCGAGAAGCCCGAGGCCATCGCCCGCCTGGATGCGATCCTCGAGAAGACCGACGGGGTGATGGTCGCCCGCGGGGACCTCGGGGTCGAGCTGCCGCCCGAGGAGGTTCCGGCGATCCAGAAGGACATCATCCGCCGGGCGAACCTGCGCGGGCTGCCGGTCATCGTCGCGACCCAGATGCTCAACTCGATGATCGAGCATCCCCGCCCCACCCGCGCCGAGGCCTCGGACGTCGCCAACGCGGTCTACGACGGCGCGGACGCGCTCATGCTCTCCGGCGAGACGGCCTCCGGCAGCTACCCGGTGGAGTCGGTGCGGATGATGGAGCGGATCATCCTCGCCGCCGAGAGCGCGGCACGCACCCACGGGAAGGCCCCGGCGCGCATCGGCGGCGTGACCTTCCCCGCCTCGTTCCCCGACGTCATCTCGGCGGTCGCCTGCGAGGCGGCGCGGACCGCGGGGGCGGTGGTCATCGCCGCGTTCACCCTCTCCGGTCACACCGCCCGGCTGCTCAGCCACTACCGGCCGACGGTCCCCATCGTCGCCTTCTCTCCGAACCAGGAGGTGCGGCGAAAGCTGTCGCTCCTGTGGGGAGTGGTGCCTCGGGTGCTGGAGCCGGTGGACCGGACGGAGGAGATGGTCCGCCGCGTCGAGGAGGAGCTGCTGAGCCGGGGCTTCGCGCACCGCGGGGACCGCGTGGTGATCGTCTACGGGGCGCCGGTCGGCCAGCCGGGGAAGATCAACGCCATGCGGCTCCACGAGATCGTCTGAGCCTGTCCTCCATCGCGACCACCACCGCGATTCCCGTCGAAGCGCTGGGCCTCGTCCGGGCCGCGGCCGTCCGGAGGAGGAGCATCCTCCCCGGGGAGAACGACGAGTTTCCCCTCGCGCTCGCCCGGCATGGGCGCGCGCTCGAGCTCTTCGAGCACCCCGGCCAGGTGCTGGCGACGGTGCTCGCCTATCTCGCCGAGGAGCGGGGGATCGACCTCCGGCGCTCGCGGCACGACGAGGCGGCCAGGGCGATCACCCAGGCGCGGGGGAGCACGTTCCTCCTCCTCGCCGAGGAGCATGTCCCGCTCGCCGGCCGGCTGACCGACGTGGAGGGGGACGCCACGGCCGAGGAGCTCGCCACGTTCTTCGACGCGTTCAACCCCGCGAGTGCCGCTCCCGAGGTCGGCGAGGCGATGCGGGAGGGCATCCGGTTCCTGCGGCGCGCGCTCGAGGCGGTCGCCCCGGGAACGGTGGTCCTCCTCGCCATCCTCTGAAGAGGGCTCAGCGACGGATCGCGGCGGAGCGCTTCCGGGACCGTGACGCCACGGAGCGCTTGCCGGACCTTCGCCGGGCGGGCGCCTTCGCCTTCGCTTTCACCGGCGCCTTGCCTCCCTGCACCACGGTCCACAGCGCCTTCGGCGCGATGAGCCGGTAGCTCTCCAGCACCAGCGCCCGGACCTCGCCCCAGTCGCGAACGCCCTCGACCCGCATGCTCACCCAGCCGTGAGCCCCCACGTACGGCGCCCGGTAGAACCGCGGATCCTGGATCACAGCGTCCGCGTGCTCGCGCTCGAGCTTGAATCCGATGTTTTCGATCCCGGCGTGATCTCCGATGCCGGCGAAGATCTTCCCCCGCACGCGGAAGTGCGGCTGCCCCCAGGTCATCGTCTCCGTCGCCTCCGGCAGCGCCAGACAGATCCGTCGCATCTCGTTCAGCGGGCTCGAGCCGGCCATCGGTTCCTCCTCCTCATCTTCCCCAGGCGCGCCGCAGGGTGGCGGACGCCGCGGCCGGCCGATCGAACCAGGACAGCCACTCGGCCACCAGCCCCAGCCGCGCGTGCTCCACACGGTACACCCGCTTCCGGCCCTGCCGCTCGAAGCGGACCAGGCCCGCGTGCTCCAGGACCCGGAGGTGACGGGTCGTCGTGGGCCAGGCGTGCGAGAAGCGCGCGGCCACGTCCCCGGCGCTCATCTCGCCCCGGAGGTGGATGGTCAGCAGCATCTGCCGGCGCGCCGGATGCGCCAGTGCCGTCACCACCGCGTCGAGCGCCGCCAGCCTCGCCGCCGGGTCGACGCGCGGGCTCACAGCGGCTGGAGCGCCCGGATCTCGAGATTCTCCAGCAAGGGTCCCATCGGCTCCCAGATGGCCATCACCTCCGGCGTCTGGTGGGCCACGTCCGACGCACGCCCGTCCTTCCAGTCGAAGATCTCGACGAAGCAGACGGCGTGAGACCGCTTGTCCTCTGCGCGAAACGCCGCCGATTGACCCGTGCCCAGCAGCCCGAGGCTCCTCAGCGCCGGAAGATGCTTCCTGACCAGCGCCTCGAGCGCGGACTCCGCGCCCGGCTTCGGGCGGTAGATGACCAGGGTGGGAACCGATTCGCTGGGTGCCATGCACGCCTCCGGGAAGGAGAGAGCGTCATTTAGCCAGCATGCTCAATGAAAATCCAGCCCGAGCAGGCCGAGGCTCGCCGGTGCCGCTCCGGGCCTGGGCTTCCCGTCGTCGGTGAACCGGGCCCACCCACTCGCGGCGACGGCCAGCGCTCCACCTCGCGACAGCACGACGTGGGTCGGGTCTGCCAGGGCAGGACCCCGGGCGAGCACCGTCCAGCGGGTGATGCGGCGTCCGTCCGGCGCGAGCCAGAGGCGGACGAGCCGCGGGGTCACGATCCCGTTCTGCACCGCGAGGAGCCCGCCGGGGACGGCCACCAGCCCGTCGATGCCGGCGGTGACGAGATCCGAGGGGGCGGCGACTGGCGAGGGTGCTCCACCCGCGGCCGGCACGGCGAACAGCCCCAGCGTCCAGTCGGGGACGAGCACCGACTTCCCGTCCGCGGACAGCGCCGGGGTCTGCGGGCTCGCGAAGGCATGCGGAGGAACCAGCGGGTCGAGGGAGCTGGCCCCCGGCCGCAGCGAGAAGACCGTTCCTCCGAGCGCATCGGAGACCAGGACCGTGCCCTCCGGGGTGACCGCCATGTCCCCGAGCAGGTGCGGTCCTTCGCCGGGCGGCTCGAGTCGGGCCAGCTGCCGGCCGTCGTCCAGGCGGTAGGTCAGCAGCGACGAGCGGCCCTCGTCGACCTTCCGGTACCCCTCGGTCTGCGGGACTGCGCCCACGCTCACGTGCAGGACGCGCCGTGCGGCGTCGAGGCCGAGCGCGAACGCTCCGCTGCCCGTGGGTGCCGGGCGCGCCCACGGACGCCAGCCACCCTCGCTCCGCCGCCAGACCTCCCCGGTGCGGACGCTGCTGACGTAGACCGCGCCGGTCTTCGGGTCCTCCGCCACGTCCTCCACCAGCCCCACGGCGGCCGGCACCTCGAGCGCCGAACCCTTCGGGCTCACCGCCGTCTGCGCCGCCGCGAAGCGCGCCACGAGCGCCGCCCACCGCGGATCGCTCCGGAGCGGCGCCAGGTCCGTGTCGGCGGCCGGATCGACCGAAAGGCCCGAGGAGGCGATGGGCTCGAGCTCGGCGAACGCGCGATCGATCCGGCCGGCCCGCGCCTCGACGCAGGCGAGGTCGTAGCCGATGTCGATCCGCCCCGGAGCGGCGTCACGGCGCCGGGCCAGCGCCGCGCGTGCCTCGTCCAGCTTGCCGGCCTCGAGCGCCTGGACGAATGCGCGCCGTGCCCGGAGGTACGCGGCCGGTCGTTCTCCACCGGCGACACCGCCGTCCGCGCCGAGCAGCACCGGCAGCACCACGAGGAGCGTGCGCATCGCACACCGGGACCTCTCACACCGGGACGGGGCGGCGTGCGAGAATCCGCGATCCATGCTCGCCCTGCAGCTGGTTGCACTCCTGGCGACCGCCGCACCCCAGAAGCTGGACCTGGTCCTCGAGCGCGGCCGGGTCGTCGACGGCTCGGGCAGCCCCTGGTTCCGCGCCGACCTGGGTATCCAGGGCGATCGCATCGTCCGGATGGGCGACCTGCGGGACGTGCCCGCCAAGCTCCGCATCGACGCCCACGACCACGTGGTCGCGCCGGGATTCATCGACCTGCTCGGTCAGAGCGAGCTGACGGTCCTGGTCGACCCGCGCGCCGAGTCGAAGATCCGTCAGGGCATCACCACCGAGCTCACCGGCGAGCTGGGAACCGTGGCCCCGGTCCGCGACGAGATCCTCGGCGGCGTCATGGGCTGGCTCGCGCTGCACAAGATCAAGATCGACTGGAAGGACCTCGACGGGTACTGGAAGCGGCTCCGCACCGCTCGCCCGGCCATCAACATCGGCACCCTGGTCTCCACCAGCCAGGTGCGCGCCGTCGTGATGGGCCAGGGCCCCGAGGCACCTACCCCCGAGCAGCTCCTCCGGATGCAGATCGAGGTCCAGAAGGCGATGCGCCAGGGTGCCTTCGGGGTCGCCGCCTCGCTGGGATATCCGCCGACGCGCTACCAGACCACCGACGAGCTGGTGCTCCTCGCGCGATCGGCGGCGAACTTCGGCGGCTTCTACGCCACGCACATGCGGGACGAGGGCGACCAGGTCCTCGAGGCGCTCGACGAGGCCATCGACATCGGACGGCGCGCCGGGCTTCCGGTCGAGATCTGGCACCTGAAGATCGCCGGCAAGCAGAACTGGGGCCGGATGCCCGAGGTGCTGCAGCGCATCGCCGCCGCCCGCGCCGCGGGGATCGACGTGTCGGCCAACGTGTACCCGTATCTCGCCGGGGCAAACATGCTCCACGCCGACGTCCCGGACTGGGCCCAGGCCGGCGGCGTGTCGGCCATGCTCGGGCGCCTCCGTGACCGCGAGCAGCGCGCGCGCATCGAGAAGGAGATCACCACCGCCTGGAAGGACGCCTCCGACCCCGAGCGGGTGGTCATCACCCTGACGCTCGCCGCCGACGCGAAGCGGTACGAGGGCAAGACCCTGACCGACGTCGCCAGGGAGCGCGCCACCACGCCCGCCGCGGCCCTGGTGGACCTGGTCCTGCTCGATGGGGGCAGCACGCAGGTCCTGCGTTTCATCGCCAGCGAGTTCGATCTGCGGGAGGCGCTCCGGCAGCCCTGGGTCTCGGTCGGCGTCGACGCCAGCGCCGATGCTCCGGACGGTCCGCTCGGCCCGGAGGGAACGCACCCCCGCGCCTTCGGCTCCATGGCGCGGCTGCTCGGGACCTACGCGCGCGACGAGAAGCTCTTCACGCTCGAGGAGGCGGTGCGGAAGGTGACCAGCGGTGCCGCGCGCCGCCTCGGGCTGACCGACCGCGGCCTGCTCCGCCCGGGGATGATGGCCGATGTCGTCGTCTTCGACCCGGCGAAGGTGAAGGACGTCGCCACCTACGCAAAGCCCAAGCAGTTCCCCGAGGGCATCGAGACGGTGCTGGTCAACGGTCAGCCGGTGCTGGTCGACGGGTTCCGCACCGAGGCCCGGCCGGGCCGTCCGTTGCTGCACCCGGTGCCCGACTCGACGCGCTGAGCACCGCGCCGCTCACTCCGGCTCGCCGGCCCGCTTCGGCTCGGGAAAGCGGCGGAACCAGCTCCCCGCGTTCCAGGTGGGCCGTGACGGCGCCTGGACCACGGAGACGCCGAGCAGGAAGTTGAACCGGGTGAGCTGGGCGAGCGGTCCCCAGTCTCGGTCCGGCTCGTAGTTGTCCTGCGGCTGGTGGTAGCGCTTGCGCCAGAAGTCCCGGTACGCGGCGAGCTCCTTCTGATCGAGCCCGGCCACGCCGTTGAAGGTCTGCGCCGCGGGGATGCCCTTCTTCACGAAGTTGAAGTTGTCGGAGCGCACGAAGTAGGCCTCCTCCGGCTCCGGATCGGGCGAGACCTGGATGCCGAGCGCCGCCGCCGCCCGGGCCACGTCCCCGCCGAGCGAGCTCTCGTCGGTCCCCAGCGCGACCACGTCCTTCAGCGGCGAGATCGGGTAGGCCCCGTCCACGTCGATGTCGGCGACCACGTCCTGGAGCTGAACGGTGGGATGTCGGGCAAACCACTCGGAGCCCAGCAGGCCACGCTCCTCGGCGGTGACGAAGAGGACCAGGACGCCCCGGCGGAGAGGATGCCCGATCCGCGTGAAGGCCCGCGCGATCTCGAGGATGCTCGCGACGCCGGCCGCATCGTCCGAGGCGCCGTTGTAGATGTTGTCCCCGTTGACCGGCTTGCCCACGCCCATGTGGTCCAGGTGCGCGCCGTACACCACCATCTCCTTTCCGGTGGGGGAGGCCGGGTCGCCGGGGAGCAGCGCCACGACGTTCTCGGAGGTGATGCGACGGATCTTGCTCTCCCGGCGGATGCGGGCGCGCAGCCCCAGCGGGAAGTTGTGCGGCTTTCCCTGGGCCGAGGCCTCGACCAGCTGAGCGACCGTCTCCGACCGTCCGGCCTGCTTGAGGAGAGCCTGGAACGTCGCGGCGTCGATCATCCCCTGGGGCAACAGGGGCGGTGAGTCCTCGAGCCGCATCGCATCGAAGGCGTAGTGGCCGAGGAGAAGCTTGAACGGGGTGAGGGCTTCCTTGACCGGAGGCCACACCCAGACAAGTCCCTTCGCGCCGCGGCGCATGAGCTCGCGAGCGATGCGCTCGGACTGTCCGTGCACCGCCGACGCCAGTGGAGGGAAGAAGTCCTTCCGCTCCGAGTGGGGCGCACCGGCGAGGACGAGGACGATCTTGTCGCGGACGTCCAGCGTGGCGAAGTCGTCGTACCCGTACTCGGAAACCGAGAGGCCGTAGCCGGCGAAGACCGCGTCCGCGCTGACGTCGGTCAGCCCCTGGTCGACGTCGGTGAGAAGGAACGCGTTCTCTCCGGTGATCAGGCGGACCGGCGCGCCCGGCCCACCGCTGAACTCGAGCGAGCCCGACACCGGCGTCCCGCGGACGAAGGGAACCTTCTGGAAGTAGGTCCCGGCCTCGCCGGCGGGCTTGAGCCCGATCGCCTGCAGCTCGCTCGCCACGTAGCGCGCGGCGACGTCGTACCCGGGCGTGCCCGGATCGCGTCCGGCGAGCAGGTCGTCGGCGAGGAAGCGGATGTGGCTGGCGATGGTCTCGGGCCGGATGCCGGCCGCGGCGGACTTCGCCGCGTCGCTGAAGCCGTTGGCGTCCACGGCCGGAGCGGCGGGTCCCGGCGCGGAGGTGGCGCAGGACAGGGTCAGGCAGACGAGGAGCAGAGGAAGGCGCATGAGAGGCCGCGCAGCCAAGCACGGACCACCCCCCCACAGGTGGGGCGTTTGCAGTCAGCTGCCGGGTCGGGGCTGGAAGAAGCTCCCCGGGAGCAGCCGCGGCCGGTCGGTGCGCTGCGCCGCGGAGAGGCCGAAGAGGAACTGGAACCGGGCCATCGCCGCCGCGGGGCCATGATCGCGGTCGGGCTCCCAGTGGTCGGCTGCGCGGTGATAGTGCGCCTTGGTGTAGGCCGCGGCGGCCGCGCGGTCCTGCTCGCTCGCGCCCTTCAGCCCCGCCTTCGTCGCCGCCGCGGGGATGCCGACGCGGAGGAAGCTGTACTGATCGCTCCGCACGGCCGAGGCCTGCTTCGGGTCGGGGTCGGGGCCGAGGGTGAGCCCCAGCGCCTCCGCCGCTCGCTCGGCGTCCTGCTGCAGCGTGCTCTGGTCCGCGCCGAGGGCGAACACCTCGTGGAACACGAAGACGGGGAGCCCCGAGTCGCAGTTCACGTCGGCCACCAGCGCGTCTCGCGGCACGGGCGGGTGCGCCACCAGCCACTCGGAGCCGAGCAGGCCCTCCTCCTCGCCGGTGACGAACGCGAAGAGCACCGCGCGGCGCGGCCTCTGGACGAGACGGGTGAACGCGCGCGCGATCTCCAGGACGTTGGCCACGCCCGCGGCGTTGTCCGAGGCCCCGTTGTAGATGGCGTCGCCTGCCTCTGGCTTGCCGATGCCCAGATGGTCCAGATGAGCGGTGTAGACCACCGTCTCGCCCGCCGCCGGAGAGCCCGGAGTGCCGCGCCATAGCCCGAGCACGTTGGCAGTGTGAACCGTACGCATGGCCGCCTCCGTGCGGAGCCTCACCGGGGCGCCCAGCTCGAAGTGCGGGTGCTCCCGGCGCTCCGCGGCCGAGACGAGCGTCGCGACCCGCTCGTTCCGTCCGGCGGCGGCGAGCAGCGCATCCGCGCCGGGGATCGAGAGCGTGGCCTGGGGAAGCTGATCGCGGACGGGAACCCGGCCTTCCTCGACCACGCTCATGGAGCCCCGCTCCGCATGCGAGACCGCCTGGGTGAAGGACACGACCTGCTCCCGCGCCGGCGTGTGCACGAAGAGCACTCCCGCCACTCCCCGCGCGATGAGTCGCTCGAGCTTGGAGCGTGTCGAGCCGTACACGGCGCTGGGGACGGGCGGAAAGAAATCAGGCGTGGTCCCGAGCGGGGCTCCCACCAGGACCAGCGCCCACTTCCCCTTGAGATCGACGCCGGCGAGGTCGTCCCACTGGTACTCCGGGGCGACGATGCCGTGGCCGACGTACACCACCGGTGCGGTGACGTCGGACGTCCCGGTCCCCATCTGGGCACGGGCGACGTAGTCCCGCTCGCGGACCAGTGCCTTCGTCTCACCGCCGGGCATGCCCACCTCGAGCCGCGCCTCGCGGACGCGCGCGCCGCGAAAGGTCACCGGCTGGAACCAGCTCCCGTTCGTGCCGGCGGGCTCGAGGCCCATTCCCTGGAGCTGGCTGGCGACGTAGGCGGCGGCGACCTCGAAGCCACGCTCCCCGGGCGCCCGTCCCTCCAGCAGGTCGTCGGCCAGGAAGCGGATGTGAGCCGAGACTGCCTCGGGGCGAATCCCGGCGCCGGCATCCGCGGCTCCCGCGGCGATGGCGTCGGCTCCTCCGGGAGTCGAGGCGAGGGCGGAGAAGGTGGCGCAACCCACGAGCAGCAGCAACCACGACGCACGAGCGCTGAGCAGGATCATCGTTGGCGGCGGAGCCTATCGTTCTCGCCGGGCGCGCCGCGACGTTGCGGTCAGGGCCCCGGTGGGCACAGCGCGCGGCGCGGAACCTCGGCCTCGACGAAGATGCGGAGCAGGTCGGCGTCGAGCATCCCGCCCTTGGCCTCCTGATGGAGGATGTCCAGCGCGGCGGGGTGTGGAACGGCCTTCTTGTACGGCCGGTCGGCGGCGGTGAGGGCGTCGTACACGTCCGAGATGGCCATCATCTTGGACTGCACCGGGATGGTCTCGGCGGGGATCTTCCGGGGGTACCCGCTGCCGTTCAGCCGCTCGTGGTGGGCGTAGGCGATGTCAGGCACCCGCTTGAGCGCCCGGGTCCACGGGATCTGCGACAGGAAGCGGAAGGTGTGGCTGACGTGGCTCTCGATCTCCAGCCGCTCCTCGGCGGAGAGCGAGCCGCGGGGAATGCTCAGCCGCTCCACCTCGCGCGCGACGAGCAGCGGACGCTCGACCTCGCGCTCGTCCCGGAAGTGCGTCCGCCCCAGGTCGGCCAGCCGCTCGAAGCCGCCGGAGGGCAGGATGGTCGGGCGGTTGCAGGCCAGGACGAACTCCAGGGTCTCGTCCAGCTCGCGCAGATCGGATTCGAGGCGCGCGGCCTCGTCCTGATCGAGCGCGGCGGACAGCTTTCCCTCGCGGGAGGCCGCCAGCTGCCGTGCCACGCTCTGCAGCTGCCGGTCCTTCCGGGCGAGGGCGAACCGCGCCCGGAGCACGTCCAGCTCCTGGGGGTAGAGCTTCTCGGCCTTCACCAGGACGTGCTCGCGCACGCCGACCTTCCCGAAATCGTGGAGGAGCGAGGCGTAGCGCATCTCCTGCACGTCCTGGATGCCGAAGCGGACGCGGGCGTACGGCCCGATCGACTGGTGCTCGAGCGCCTCGGCCAGCCCGACGGTGAGCGAGGCCACCCGGCCCGAGTGACCGGCGGTGGTCGGATCCCTGGACTCGATGGCCACCACCGAGGCGGAGACGAAGCCCTCGAAGAGGCGGTTGATCTCGTCGTGGAGGAGGGCGTTCTCGATCGCCCCGGCCGCCTGTCCACCGAGAGCGAGGAGCAGCTCGGAGTCCTCGTCGGTGAAGACGCCGAGGTGCTTGTTCAGCGCCTGGAGGACGCCGGTGACCTCGCCCTGGGCGTCGCGCATCGGCACGCAGAGGATGGTCCGGGTGCGGTAGCCGGTGGCGGCGTCGACGTCGCGGTTGAAGCGCGTGTCGGCGTAGGCGTCGGTGATGTTGATGACCTGCCCGGTCTCGGCGACGGAGCCTGCGATGCCCTTGCCCAGCTTGACCCGGATCTCGTGGGACGCGCCCTGGGCCACCTTGCTCCACAGCTCGCCGCGCTCACGGTCGAGGATGAAGAGCGTGCAGCGGTCGGCGTCCACCACCTTCGCCGCCTCGTAGATGATGAGCGGCAGCAGGAGATCGAGGTCACGCGCCGCGGCCATCGCCTTGGCGACGTCGAGGATGGACGTGAGCTTCGAGACCCTCCCGGCCAGCTCCTGCGGACTCTGGATGTCCGAGCTCACCGGAATGACGCTACCCCAACGGCCGGCTGGAAGAGGGGGGAGGCGCCAGGCTTCCTCCCCGGAAGCCCCTCAGTGGCGTTCGCCGGCCCCGGCCAGGCGCGCCACCTTCGACATGAAGGAGGGGTCGAAGGGCTTCACGTCGTAGTCGTCCGCCCCGAGCTCCAGGCAGACGTGACGGGTGAACTGGTCCTCGATGGCGGACAGAACCAGGACCTTGATGTCCTTGGTCCTCGGGTCTCGCTTGAGCGCCGCCAGGAGGTCGCGACCGTCCACGTGCTGCTTCAGGTCCAGGATGATGACGGCAGGTTGATGACGAACCGCCAGCTCGAGGACCTGCTGCGAGGTGGTGTCGGTGATGTAGGACAGGCCTGCACGACGAGCTTCGCGGGCCAGCGCGGCCACGACGCCGGGCTCATCGTCGGCAATCAGGATGGTGGGCTTCTCGGACATTGGACTCTCGCGTCATGGATGATCGCAAGATCCACACCGCGGCTTACCTCCAGGGGTCGCGCGGGTTTGGGGCCGAGGTGCATGGGTCACCTCGGATGTGGGGGTCGGTCCGCACGCGGTCGGACCTGACCCCTCGGAAGGTTGACCCCCGGGGTCTCCATCGGTTACGGAGTGCGTCCCTCGAAAGAGGGGTGTCGGCCTCGGGGAGTGGCTCAGCCTGGTAGAGCACTTGGTTCGGGACCAAGGGGTCGCAGGTTCGAATCCTGTCTCCCCGACACCACGAAGGGGTCGGAGTCGCTCGGGTTTCTCCCGCGCCTCTCCGGCCCCTTCGGCGTTTCCGCCCGGAAGCCCTCTGGCGTCGAGCTCGATCCGGTCGTGCGTCAGGTGGACAGGTCCGCCTTGCCCTCGATGATGCGCTGCTCGAGCCTGGGGCGCTCGCCTGCGCGCCACCGTTGAGCGGTGTGGATGACGCGATAGCGCAGGGGTCCGCCATCGGGGCTCGGGACGGGATTGTTGGGGCGCGGGATGCAGACGAACTCGGCTGCAACCCCTTCGGCCTTCGCGGTCACGACGGCATAGCCGTGGCCGCCCATGTCGATGAACTCGAGGTGGGGCGCGTTGTCGGGGTTGGTCAAGGCCCGCGCCGCCGCGAGGTCGCCGGAGCGCGCATACTCGAGCGCGCTGCGAACGCCGCGCTTGAGCGTGAGATTGACCGTGGATTCGAACCGCGCGTTCTCTCGCTCCACGATGAACAGTGGCCTGAGCGGATGGCCCTTCAGTCCATACTCGAGCGACTCTGCCAGGCCGGGCGCCGAGATGGACCCGCAGATGAACGCGACCCCGATGGGCTCGAAGGGCCTGGGAGGAAGGGCCTTTGCCGCGTACCCAGCCCAGAAGCTGTGCCGGTCTCCCGACACCGTGACGAACCCCTCGATCCGCTGGTCGCGGATGAAGTCGTAGAGCTCGGAGCGCTCGCGATAGCTCCCACTCAGGTCTCCGTCGCCGAAGCAGGCATACCCCGCTCCGGGCCACGCGGACTTCACCAGACCCGCGGGCAGGTTTTGAGGGTCGGCGCGCACGTCGAGCGTGCCGTTCGAGCATCCCCAGATCTTCCACGTTGCCGTGGACCCGGCGAGCGTCTTCTTGAACCACGCCTTCTGCTCGCGGCCGAGAATGGTCATCGGCGGCTCTTGCTTGCGGAAATTGGGAATCGTCTTCCCGAAGGTGATGGTCTCGGGCGGCTGGTTGTCGTGATGTGCGCGGCCGGCGTCCAGAACCTCCATCGCCTCCTGCGGAAAGAAGAACGGGAAGTCGTCCAGACCGAGTGGGTCGGTCTCGGACCGCGACGTCGGTGCCTCCATGGCGAAGCTGTGCATGTCCGTGAGGATCAGCTCGACGTGCGCCCCGAACCGCACCGCGCGGTAGGCGGTCATGCTGGCGATCGCGGCGCGGTTGTTGGGCTCGTCTCCCAGACCGTCGGCGTCGACCCGCTCGATCGGCGCGACCTTCACCGCGGGCGGATCGAATCGCTCGCGTCCCGGTCCGGAGGCCTTGGCGACCCGGGACGGGATGAACTCCCACCACGCCTGGTTCGCCGCAACCCGCAGCGGCTGCGCAGGCTCCGACTTCCCGTTGTACTTGATGGTGCTCTGCCAGCCCTGCCACGAGAATTCGTGGTTGTCGCCGATGCAGACGAACGGCCACCAGGCACGCGCGTCCTGGATGTCCGGATCGGCGAGGTGGCCGCGATACACCGTGCGATAGCCCTCGAGCGTGGTCGGCACATGGTAGTTGCCGACCTTGCGTCCGTCGGGGATCCGGCAGACCTCGTAGACCGTCCGGTCGTAGCGGTGCGCGAGCTCCTCCGGATATTCGACGAGCTCGTAGATGAAATCGCCCAGGTGCAGCACGAAGTTCAGCCGCTGATCGGCGGGGGCGTGCCGGTCTTCCCAGAGCATGCGCCGCCACGCGTGCTGCTTGCCCTCGTTGACCGACTGGCACGAGACGAAGGCGAAGCGGACTGCTCGCGGGTCGTCTCGGCGAGGTGCGGTGATGGTCCGGCCGATGCGACTGCCGTCACCCTTGGTGTCGACGAATCGATACCAGTAGACGGTGGCCGGCTTGAGGCCCGCGGCGAGCACCCGGCAGGTCCAATCGGATTCGGCGAGAACTGGCGCGCGCGCCCTCGCGACCACCTTGCGGAACTCGGAATCGAGCGCGACCTCCACGGTGAGCATCGCGCGCTCCGTCGGAGCGAACGGCCGGCGCGTCCACAGGATGACGCTGTCTGGCTCGGGGTCACCGGATGCGACGCCTTCCGGAAAGAGGTCGCGTCGCTCTCGCCATTTGGGCACTGCGGAGAGGGCGGGCCTTGCCCAGGCCAGTGTCGCCCCGACCGCGGCGGCTCTTCCAAGAAAATCACGACGGGTCAGTGTGGGCATGGACTGTGGTGACGCACGGGAGTCGCTGCGGATGGGACGGGTCTACTCCGAGGATAGCGGCACCCAGTCACCCGATTGCGATGCCGACCAGGCGAACTGCAGCCTCGTTCAGGCAGATCGCTGCAAGCTGCATCCATACCGTTGCGCGAGTCGTCGCCGACTGCGAGCGATTGACATGCGAGCGTGCTCGGACGTCCGCGAAGCCATGGCCGACGCCGCCCAGAGCACCGGGCGGCACCCCCCAGCTCGCACGGGCGCTGAAGCTCTGGCGCTCCTCGCCGAACCGTCGTTCCCCCGGCCGGGTCTGGTCCCGCTCGATTGGACGATGAGCTCGATGAGCGGCGCGGAGTTGGCCGCCATCGCGTTCTTCACCTACGTGTCGACATGCCCGACCGTGACGACGACCTTTCCTTTGACATGCCCTTCGCCGACGTAGCGGAGCGCCGCAGGCGTCTCGTTCAACGGGAATCTCCAGTCGATGACCGGAACGATTGTTCCAGCTTCGCAAAGGTTCGCGAGGTGAAGCAGGTCCGTGACGCTCGGTTTGACAACCAGGACGCGCAGCTTCTTGCCGGTAAGTAGTCCGACGACAGGCCCAACCAACGCAATCTGGAGCAACGTCGCTCCCGGGCCCCCGACCGCGTAGTAGGCGCCCCTGGGCTTCAGTGCTCGCTGACAGTCGAAAACGGAACGCCGTGCGACGAGGTCCAGGATGAGGTCATAGTGCTTCCCCGTGCTGGCGAAATCCTCGCGGGTGTAGTCGATGACGTGGTCTGCGCCGAGCGAGCGCATGAAGTTCAGCTTGTCGCCGCGGTCCACTCCAGTGACTTCAGCCCCGTAGAGCTTGGCCAGCTGCACGGCGAACATGCCTCCGCCGCCACCGGCGCCGTTGATCAATACCTGCTGGCCCTTGCGGACCTGGCCCTTGTCGCGAATGCCCTGGAGGGCAATCGCTCCCGCTTGGGGGATGGCCGCGACCTGCTCGAAGGTGAGGCCGGCTGGTTTCTTGGCCAGGTATTTTTCGCGGGCGCAGACGTACTCGGCGAAGCCGCCCATGTGCCAGAGGATGTCTCCAAAAACATCGTCACCTGGCTGAAAGCGCTGAACGTCCTTGCCGACCGCTTCCACTCGTCCAGCGATGTCCGAGCCGAGCACCTGGTGGCGGGGCCTGCGCAGTCCGCCGATGCGCGCGTAGAAGGGTTCTCCGGTGAGCCCTTCCCAATCGGATCGATTCAGGGAGACCGCGTCCAGCCTGACCAAGACTTCATCATTCCCGGGCGTGGGTTTGCCGACGTCCTTGAGTTGAAGGACGTCGGCAGGGCCATAGTGGGTGTAGACAATCGCTCGCACCGCTTCCCCTTCGCGCGTGGCTTCCGGCCCAACCCCCAAGAGGAGCTCGCGGCGTTCGCACAGCGCGTACACCGTTGCCGTGGAGGTCCTGAGCCGGCCTCGGCGTGCGTTGGGTAACACAGGGGTCACGCCGCCGAGCGTCCCGGAGCGTCCAGGCTGGACGGAGGCGTCTGCGAGTCCGTCGGAAGCCTCAACGAAAGCAACAGCTTGGAGGCCCATGGACTCCGGGGAAGCGTGCGTCCTCGGCGTTTCCACTCTGCCTGTCGCTCCCCACGCTCGACCGTTGCGAAGTAAACGGGACTGTCCCGGCCCCGCAACGGGCCCCCACATCCGTGTCTACGGAACAGTAGCCGCCTCTAAGGAGCTCTCCGAATGAAACTGAAGCGCCTGTTCCAGGTCCTGGTCCTTGGTGGCACGGGTCTTCTCGCCGCCTGCGGTGGAAGCGACTCGAACCCACCGCCGAGCAACAACACCCCGCCACCGCAGTCGCTCCTGCCGGACGGCGGTACGCCGCCCAGCGGGTATCAGGGCCCCCTGATTTGGTAGACGCCTCCGGCGCGCTGATCGCGCAGGTCTGGGCGGTACGCCACGGTGTCGAGACCGGGGCCTCGCTGCGCTTCGCCGCGCTGGGCGAAGGCATGCGCGCGGCAGGCGCCCCGAACCGGCTGGTGGAGCTGGCGAGCCGGGCCTCCGCCGACGAGGTCCGGCACGCCGCCCACTGCGCCGACATCCTGAGGTCGCGCCATGCGGAGGTCCCTTCTCCCGAGACGCGGCTCCTGTTCTTCGGCCCGAGGGATCTCGGGCCGCAGCAGAGGCTGACCTACGAGGTCGTCGCGCAGTCGTGCATCTCGGAGACCGAGAGCATGGCGACGCTCGTCACCCTGCTGGACGCGGCCCGCGACGAGCACCTCAAGACCGTCCTCCAGGAGCTCGCGCGCGACGAGGTCCAGCACGCCCGGCTGGGCTGGGCGTACCTCGGCTGGGCGAAGGACCGGCTCGACCTGTCCTTCCTCACGCCCTTCCTTCCCGCGATGGCGACGGCCGCCACCGGCGACGACCTCTTCCAGCGGGGGTCTCCCGAGGCCGACGACCCGGCGCTCCTGCTCGGGGGCGTCGTCCCCAAGCGTGAGCGGCGCCGGATCTACCTGGAGACGCTCGACTCGGTGGTGATCCCCGGGTTCGAGGAGTTCCGCATCGACACCGCTCCGCTCCGCCGCTGGGCAGACGAGAAGCGTCAGGCCCTCGTCGCGCTCGAGTCCTGACGCTCAGGTGCCGCCGGATCCTTTTCCGGTCGGCGCCCCCGCGAGTCGGTTGCCCTCGGCGAAGAGCCGCTCGACTCGCGCATCCCCGTGTTCCACCCGACGATGCGTCCTCCCGGGGCGGGAATGTCCTCGCTCCGGGACGGTCATCTCCCCGACGCTGGCGAACCTCGCCGGGGAGGAGTCCATGCAACACCGCGCAGCGTCTTCGGTTCAGCGTCGGACGGGAGCGGTCGGGGCGATGGCCGTGGGCGCCATGGCGATCGGAGCGACCGCGATCGGCGCCCTCGCGGTCGGGGCAGTCGTGATGCGACGGGTGCTGATCCGCCAGCTCGTCGTGCAGGACCTGCGCGTTGCCCGGCTGCGAGTCACCGAGCTGGTCGTCGAGTCGTCGGTCCGGCTCCCGGAGGGCAGCGGCGTCGAGGCGACCCCGTCACGAGATGGAGCGAGCGCCCCGGCGTTCGAGAGCGGGTGAGGGTGGCCGGGAGGTCGCCACCTGGCCTTCCACGTCGGCTGGCGAGCGCGATGTGGGCGATCTCGCGGGCCAGGAAGCTGCTGCCACCGAGGTAGGCTCGGTCCCTTCGCGATGCGCACCCTCCGGGACTGGCTGGCCGAGCGGCCCTTCACCCTCGTCATGTCGTCGGGGTTCTTCGGCTTCTATGCGCATGCCGGCGTGGTCTCGGTGCTCGAGGAGCAAGGCTTCCGGCCCGCACGCATCACGGGGTCGAGCGCCGGCGCTCTCGTCGGTGCGCTCTGGGGAGCGGGGATTCCGGCGGAGCGCATCCGCGAGGAGCTGCTCGGGCTCCGCCGGGCGGACTTCTGGGATCTGGCCCCAGGTCTCGGGCTTCTCCGTGGCCGCCTGTTCCGGGCTCTGCTCGAGCGGGTCCTTCCGGTGCGCACGTTCGAGGAGAGTCCCGTCCCCGTGGCGCTCTCCGTCTGGGACCTCTTCGCCCGGCGGACGGTGGTGCTGGACAGCGGGGAGCTCGCTCCGGCGATCCATGCCTCGTGCGCGCTCCCGGTGCTCTTCCACCCGGTGCGGCTCGGCGGACGCCTCTACGCCGATGGCGGCATCGCCGATCGTCCCGGGTTCGCCGGCGTGTCGGACGGCGAACGGGTGCTCTACCACCACCTCACGTCGCGCTCCCCCTGGCGGCGGAGGGGTACTCCCGCGCTCCGTGTGCCCGCGCGCCGCGAGCTCGAGACCATCGCCCTGCAGGGGCTCCCTCGCCTCGGGCCGTTCCGTCTCGCGCTCGGCCGCGAGGCGATGGAGCGCGCCTCCGAGGGCGCTCGCGAGGCGCTCGACCATCCGGTGACGGACGACCGGGCCGACCGCGCCCGCGCTACTGGCTGACCGGCGGCGCCTTCCAGGCCTGCTCGACCGCGGGCGGCAGCGCCCGCATCCGCTGGAGGAACCAGACCACGGTCCAGATCTCCTCGTCGGACAGGTTTGCCTGCCAGGCCGCCATGCCGGTTCCGCGGATGCCCTGCTTCACCGCGACGAACATCTCCGCCGGGCCGAGCGTGGAGCCCTCGTCCGCGAACTGAGGCACGCGCGGGTAGAAGCTCGTCGTGCCCCACGGGCTACGGGCGCCGAACTTCCCGTGACACCCGGCGCAGTTCCGCCGGAAGGCCCGCATCCCGGCCAGCAGCGTCGCGTCCTCCTGGGGCGCGGCAGGCACCACGACCTTTCCCGCCTCTCGCGCGAGCGCCCTCCGGACGAAGAGACCCGCCACCCGGGCCTCGAGCGCGGACGGCACGGACGTGGCGTCCACCGGGAAGAGCCCCGCGGCGCCGAGGAGGAGGAACAGGATCGCCGGCAGCACCAGCCCGGCGAGGAACGCGAGCCCGAGCCGGACCGCCTCCCTGCGCCGTGCCATCTCAGCCGCCCCTGGCCTGCAGCCGCGAGGCCACCAGGCGGTGGAAGTGGTGGATCGCGATCTCGCGCCGCACGCTGAACCTGCCGGTCCGGTACGACCGGCTGGCAAGTCCCTTCTGAACGTCCTCGCAGACACCCACGTCCTCGAGCTGGATGCGGTGGCCGAGCTCCACGCTCTCCTGCGCGAACCGGCGCGCCCCGTCGCCCTCGAGGTCGGCGAAGTAGAAGTCGATGAGCACCCGGCATCGCTCGGGGCCGAGCGGGAGCACCACATTGGTGTCCATCACTCCGGCGTAGAGGTTGATCATCACGTTGGGGAACGCCCACGCGTAGCGCGCCCGGTCCCCCGTGCGCGTGGCTGCCGCCGTCGCGTCGTCTCCGGCGCGCATCGGGCTGGACTGGAGGCTGGTCTGCTCGAAGCACTCCGTCCGGTACTCGGAGTACTGGAGCACGCTCCCCAGCGCCGGGTGGACGGAGTTCACGTGGTATCCGCCGTCCAGGTAGTTGTCGACGAACACCTTCCAGTTGCAGGCGAGGGTGTACTCGCGTCGCTCGAGGAAGCGCAGACCGTCCAGCGTGCCCATCTCCGACGGCAGCGGCGCCAGGGAGTCCCGCAGCGGCGGCGTCCCGTCCCCGAGGTGCACGAAGACCAGCGGGCCCCAGCGATCCACCTGCACCGGCACCAGGCCCTGCTCCTCGCGGCGAAAGTCCTCCACCCCGTCGAACTCCGGCAGCCCCCGCAGCTGGCCCCGGAGGTCGTAGGTCCATCCGTGGTAGCGGCAGCGCAGCTTCCGGGCGTTGCCCTGCGGCTCGGTCATCACGCAGGCCGCGCGGTGGCGGCAGACGTTGAAGAAGGCGCGGAGCTCGCTGGCGTCGTCGCGGACGAGGAGCAGCGGCTCGCCCGCGACCTCGGTGGTCACGAAGTCGCCGGGGCGCTCGAGCTGCTCTGCGCGAGCCACCAGCTGCCAGCTGTTCCCGAACACCCGCGCGCGCTCCATCGCCTCGATGCGAGGGTCGCGATACCAGGGGGAGGGCAGGGACCGGGCCTGCGCCAGCGGCAAGCCGGGATCGAACTCCGCCAGCAGCGCGTCGAGCGAGGGGTCCACGCGACGCCGGAGGCTACCCGCCGGGCGCGGTCGCCCTCAACGCGCCTGTAGCCGTCCGTGGCAGGATGCCCGGCCGTGACCGCCGCCGGCCGCCCGGCTCCGGACGTCCAGGCCGAGCCCGCGGCACCGGGGCTCCTGCGCTCCTTGGGGGCGACGGACGGCGCGCTGATCACCATCGGCGCCTCGGTCGGGAGCGGGATCTTCCTCACCACCGGAGACATCGCGCAGCGCTGCCCCCAGCCCGCACTCATCCTCGGCCTCTGGGCGGCAGGCGGGCTGTTCGCGCTCGCGGGCGCGCTGGCCTACGGCGAGCTCGGAGCGATGTTCCCCAGGGCGGGCGGGCAGTACCAGTTCCTCAAGGAGGCCTACGGCCCGCTGTGGGGGTTCCTCTTCGGGTGGACCTCCTTCCTGGTCATCATGACCGGCGGCGTCGCGGCGATCGCGGTGGGGTTCGGCGAGTATCTCGGAGCGTTCGTCCCCTCGCTGGGCTCGAACGTCGAGCTCCTCTCGATCGACGTCGCTGGCCTGCGGTGGACCGTGCATGGCCCCCAGCTCTCGGCGGCCGTGGCCGTGCTCGGCCTCACCGCCGTGAACTGGCTGGGCGTGCGTGAGGGCGCGGTGGTCCAGAACGTCGTCACGGCGATGAAGTTCGGCGCGCTGCTGGTGCTGGTCTTCATCGGGCTCCGCGCTCCGGCTCCGGTGGCACCGGCCTGGGGAGCGCCGCTTCCGCCGGGCAGCATCGTCGCCGCGCTCGGCCTGGGGCTGGTGGCGGTGCTCTGGACCTACGACGGCTGGTACGTCCTCACCTTCTCCGCCGGGGAGATCCGCAGGCCCGAGCGCAACCTGCCTCGCGGGCTGGTGCTCGGGGTCGCGATGGTGGCGGCGCTCTACCTGGCCATCAACTGGGTCTATCTCCGGACGCTGGACGTGGCCACGCTGGCAGCGACGCCGAGGGTGGGCGAGGCCGCCGCCACGGCGCTCCTCGGCCCGGGCGCGGCGCGAGCGGTCACGCTGGTCATCCTGCTCTCGATGTTCGGCTGCCTCGCGGCGAACGTCCTGTGCTGCGCCCGGATCTACCTCCCCATGGCCGAGGACGGGCTCTTCTTCCGCGCGCTCGCCCGCATCGATCCCCGCCATCACACGCCGTCCGCGAGTCTCCTCGCCCAGGGCCTGCTCGCGGCGGCGATCGCGCTGTCCGGGACCTACGCCGAGCTGTACACGACGGTGGTGTTCGCCGGCGTTCTCTTCCACGCGGCGACCGCGGCAGCGGTCTTCGTGCTGCGGAGGACGCGCCCCGATGCCAAGCGTCCGTTCCGGGCCTGGGGCCATCCCTGGACCACCGGCGCCTTCGTCGCCGTCTGTCTCGTCGTCGCCTCGGTCACCCTCGTTCAGGCCCCGGTGCGCTCCGTTCTCGGCCTGGGGCTCATCGCCGCCGGGCTTCCGGCCTACGCCTGGTGGTCGCGGGCCCGGGCGCGGCGGTGACTGTGCCGGCCCCGGCCGCCGGGACTGTATTGCCGCTTAGCCAATCGACGAAGTAAGCCCCCGGTCATGAGCCCGGACCTTCGCCCCCGAATCGCCGCCACCGAGCAGATCATCCGCCCCCACGTCCGGCGCACCCCGGTGGTCCAGCTCGCCGGGGAGGAGATCGGTCTTTCCGGGCGGGCTCTCACGTTCAAGCTCGAGCTCCTGCAGCACGCCGGGGCGTTCAAGACGCGAGGAGCATTCTCGAACCTCCTGCAGCGGCCAGTGCCGCCGGCGGGGGTCGTGGCGGCCTCGGGCGGGAACCACGGCGTGGCAGTGGCCTACGCGTCCGGTCGGCTCGGGGTTCCGGCGAAGATCTTCATCCCCCGCATCGCCTCGCCGGCGAAGATCGACCGCATCCGCGGCTACGGGGCGGACCTGGTGGTCGGAGGCGACTCGTACGCCGAGGCGCTGGCCGCGAGCCAGCAGTGGACCCGGCAGAACCACGCCATGCCCATCCATGCGTTCGATCAGGAGGAGACCATCGTCGGCGCGGGGACCGTCGGGCTCGAGATGGAGGCCCAGGCGCCGGAGCTGGACACGGTCCTGGTGGCGGTCGGCGGAGGCGGGCTCCTCTCGGGGGTCGCCAGCTGGTACGGGAAGAAGGTGCGCCTGGTCGCCGTCGAGCCGGTGGACGCTCCGACGCTGCGCTGCGCTCTCGAGGCCGGCTGTCCGGTGGACGCCCCGGTGGGAGGCATCGCCGCGGACAGCCTCGCCCCGCGGCGGATCGGCGAGCGCAACTTCCCGATCCTGCAAGACACCGTCGCCGAGGTCGCCCTGGTGACGGACGAGGAGATTCGCGCCGCCCAGCGCAAGCTGTGGGATCTGCTCCGGGTGGTGGCCGAGCCCGGCGGCGCGGCGCCCTTCGCCGCCCTCCTCGCGGGCAAGGTGCAGACCCGGGCAGATGAGCGGGTGGGCGTCCTGCTGAGCGGTGGGAACACCACCGCGGTCGACTTCGAGCGATGACCAGGGAGCGTGCGATGCGAGAGGCGATTCACGAGGAACGGCCGTCGGGACTTCCGCTCTCCGCCGCGGTGCGCGGGCCCGGGGTCCTCTACCTGAGCGGACAGGTGGCGCTGGATCCGGCCACCGGGCGGCTCATCCAGGGAGACGTGGCGGCGCAGACCGAGCGCACGCTGCAGAACATCCAGGCGCTGCTGCAGTCGGTCGGCGCGTCGCTGGACGACGTGCTCCGCGTCGGCGTCTTCCTCACCAGCATGGAAGAGTTCAAGGCGATGAACGAGGTCTACGCCCGCTCCTTCCGAGCACCGTTCCCGGCCCGCACCACGGTCGCCGTCCGCGAGCTGCCACTCGGAGCAGCGGTGGAGATCGAGATGACCGTGGCGGACCGGACGAGGTGAGCAGGCCAGCACGCAGGCCCCGCGCCATGCCGCAGGAGCCCGAGTCGGAGCTCGTCGATGCGCTCCGGGCGCTGGACAACGAGCGGCGGCTGCAGATCCTCCGCTGGCTCAAGGAGCCCACCCGGCACTTCCGGCCCCAGGTGGACGGGGACCTGGTCGAGGACGGCGTCTGTGGCCTGCTCATCGCCGAGAAGCTCGGGGTCAGCCAGCCGACGGTGAGCGAGCACATGCGGCTCCTCGTCCGGGCAGGGCTCGTCCGGCCGAAGCGCATCAAACAGTGGACGTTCTACAGGCGCGACGACGAGCGGCTCGCCGACGTGCTCCGCGCGCTGCGGGCCCTCTGAGGCCGGAACCGGTCGGAAGTTCTCGCCTTCTTCGGCTGCTCGGGCCATGTCCGGATCGAGCTGCGCCGTGCGTCTCAGCAATCGATGAGACGGAACAGCGCATTGTCGGTCATGGACCCAGAGGCGATTCAAACCGGGGAAGAGACGCAGTCGGGTGGCGAGGCGAGCGAGCGGAACGCTCGAGCGGTGATCGATCGCTCGGCCGGAACCATCACCGCCGCGGTGGAGGTGGCCTGCCCTCCCGAGCGGGTCTACCGGATGCTGGTCACCGCCGAGGTGGAGCGCTGGTGGGGCTCGTCCGGGACGTACGTCATGCGCGAGTGGATCGCGGACGTCCGCCCCGGAGGGACCTGGCGGGTCCTGGTCTGCTTCGCCGACGGCCGCCGCCTCCCCGCGTCCGGACGCTTCGTCGAGCTCGACCTCCCGGAGAAGGTGGTGCAGACCCGCGCCTACGAGTTCGACCATCCGGCGGTGGGCCGGAGCGAGACGCGGGTGACCTACCTGTTCGCACGAACGCCAAGGGGCGCACGGGTCACCGTCTTCCACGAGGGCTTCCAGGGCCGCGAGGCTGCGGCGGTCGAGCACGCCTTGGGCTGGGAGCGGGTGCTGAGCTGGCTCGAGCCGTACGCTCGACGCGTGCACGACGAGGAAAGGAGACGGCAGTGAGCGAGTTTCTCTACCTGTACCGGTTGCCGGCAGACTCCGGGGAGTTGCCCGGTTCCCCCAAGAACATGCAGGAGCGGCTGCAGAAGTGGACGGCGTGGTTCAAGGAGCTGGAGACCCGGGGGCACCTCAGTGCGCTGGGCCACCCGCTGGAGAACGGTGGGGCGGTGGTGAAGGAGGGCGGGCGCGCGGTGCACGACGGCCCCTACGCCGAGTCGAAGGACATCGTGCTCGGGTACAGCGTGGTGCAGGCGAAGGATCTCGCCGAGGCGCGCACGCTGGCCGGTGGCTGTCCGGTGCTCGGCTACGGGGGGATGGTCGAGGTCCGGCCCATCCGGCAGGTGTGACCGCGGCGCTCCCCGACGAGCACTTCTTCCGGCGCGAATCCGGCCGGCTCGTCTCGACCCTGACCCGCATGCTGGGCGTGCATCACCTGGCGCTCGCCGAGGACGCGGTGCAGGAGACGCTCGCCGCGGCGGTGGAGGTGTGGGCCTTCCGCGGCGTGCCGGACAACCCGTCCGCGTGGCTGATGACCGCGGCGCGCAACCGGGCCGTCAGCCAGCTGCGACGGGAGCGCACCGCCCGGCGATTCGCTCCGGAGATCGGCCGACAGACGGATGCCGAGGGCGCGGACTCCGGCCCCGGATCGGCGCTGGCGCACCTGCCCCCCGCGCTGAGGGACGACGAGCTGCGGATGATGTTCTCCTGCTGTCATCCGGACGTCCCGGAGGACGCGCAGGTCGCGCTCGTCCTCTCGCTCCTGGGCGGCTTCTCGGCGCACGAGGTCGCCGGGGCCTTCCTCGTCTCGCTGGCGGCGATGGAGAAGCGGCTCTCGCGGGCGAAGAAGGTGCTCTCGCGGACGAGCAGCCTCTTCGAGCTCGGAGCCCGGGACTTCGAGAACAGGCTCACCGCGGTTCAGCGCGCGCTCTACCTCCTCTTCAACGAGGGCTACCACGGCGCCTCTCCGGACGCGGCGGTTCGCCTCGACCTCTGCCGGGAGGCGATGCGGCTGGTCGCGCTGCTGGTCGAGCACGCCCCGGCGGCGACTCCGTCGACACAGGCTCTGGCCGCGCTCATGGCGCTCGACGCGGCGAGGCTCCCGGCGCGCGTGGACGAGGCCGGTGACCTGACCGAGCTGTCCCGGCAGGACCGGAACCGCTGGGACCGGCGGCTCATCGCTCGCGGCCTCGAGCTCCTCGAGACCTCGGCCCGCGGCGACGTGGTCTCCGAGTACCACCTGGAGGCCGCCATCGCCGCCACCCATGCCCTCGCGCCCACCGCCGGGGAAACGCCGTGGGCGGACATCGTCGAGCTGTACGACGTGCTCCTCCGCATCCGGCCGTCGCCGGTGGTCGCGCTCAACCGCGCGGTGGCGGTCGCCGAGCAGCTCGGCCCGGAGCGTGGGCTCGAGGCGCTGCGGTCGATCCCCGGCGCCGAGCGACTCGCCGCTTACCCGTTCTACCCGGCGGCGCTGGGAGAGCTCGAGCTCCGGACGGGCCACGTGACCGAGGCTCGCGGCCACTTCCGGGCGGCGCACCGGCTCGCCCGGAACCCCGCGGAGCGGACGTTCCTCGACCGCCGCCTCGCGGAGTGCGAGCGACGGCTCGCCGCCGCGGCGACGAAGCCTTCCCCGACGCGGCCCTCGCCTCCCCGGTAGCCCTCGGGCATCGCTCGGCCCGTCGGCGTCCTCGGCCGCCCCCTCGCGTGCTACATCCGGGGCCGCGGATGGCCACGACCGTCCAGGAGCCCGCGGTCGCCCAGCGGGAGAAGAACCTGGTCGCCCTCACCTCGGTGGGCGCGGCGGTTCTGCTCACCACCATGAAGGTGGTGGTCGGCCTGACCACCGGGTCCATCGGCATCCTCTCCGAGGCCGCGCACTCGGGCATCGACCTGCTCGCCGCGCTGATGACCTTCTGGGCGGTGCGCGCCTCGTCCCGGCCCCCGGACAGCGACCATCTCTACGGGCACGGGAAGATCGAGAACTTCTCGGCGCTGTTCGAGACCGGGCTGCTCCTGGCCACCTGCGTGTGGATCGCCTACGAGGCCGGGAAGCGACTGGTCTTCGGTGTCGCCCACGTCGAGGCCACGGTGTGGGCGTTCGTGGTGATGGCCATCTCCATCGGCGTGGACCTGTCGCGCTCCCGGGCGCTGGCCGCCGTCGCCCGCAGGCACCGGAGCCAGGCCCTCGAGGCGGACGCGCTTCACTTCTCCACCGACGTGTGGTCGTCCACGGTCGTCATCCTCGGGCTGCTGGGGGTGCTGGTCTCGGAGCGGACCGGCGTCGCCTGGCTCGCCCGGGCGGATTCGGTCGCCGCGCTCGGGGTGGCGTGCATCGCCGCGCTGATCAGCATCCGGCTGGGGAGGAAGGCGATCGACGACCTTCTCGACGCCGCGCCCGTCGGCTTGCTGGAGGCGATCGCCCGCGCCGCCGCCGGCGTGGACGAGGTGGTGGGCGTGTCGCAGGTGCGAGTGCGGCGCTCGGGGCCCAAGACCTTCGCCGACGTCATCCTCCAGGTGGCGCGGGGCCTCCCCGTCGAGCGCGCGCACGAGATCGCCCACCGGGCGGAGGACGCGATTCACGGCGCGGTCCTGGACGTCGACGTGATGGTGCACACCGAGCCCGCCGACGGCGAGGCAAGCACCCCGGCGAGCGGGACCGAAATCCGCGCCTGAGGTCGGGCGTGGCCCGGGTCAGGTGCTGGGGTTCAGGACCGAGGTGAGGCTCAGGTCCAGACGTGGACCGAGCTGCTCCAGGAGGCTGTCCAGCTCGGTCGGGGGCAACGCCAGCGTGCGCTCCAGCTGCGAGCGGGTGCGCTCCAGCAGCGTCTCCCGCGCCTTGGCCATCCGCCGGCTGATGGTGGACTTGTTCACCTGGTACATCGCGGCGATCTGGTTGAGGCTCAGCCCCTCGAGGAAGTGCATCCGGAGCACGTTGCGCTCCCCCGGCTCGAGCGAGCCGAACGCCTCGCGCAGTGCGGTGCCGAAGTCCGTCGCGTACTTCCCCCGGAGCAGCTCCAGGGTGCGGTCCGCGGTGGGTGCGGCCGGCTCCCAGAGCGACGCATCGGGAAGGGGCTCGGGTCCGCGCCGCGCGTCGCGGCGCGCGTTGAGCGCCAGGCGGAGCGCGCCCGCCCGCAGCCAGTTCTCCAGGGACCCGCGGCCGGCGTAATCGAGGATCCGCGGCCCCCGACCGTCCTCTGGCACCAGCACCCGCGTGCGGAGGCGCTGGAGGATCTCGTCCACGAAGGAGGGCGTTCCGTCCACGCTCCGCACCGCGCCGGCCACCGAGGAGAGCAACGCTCCGAAGGAGCGCAGCGCGCAGGTATCGCCCTCGGCGCAGGCGAAGGCCAGGTAGAGGTCCGCCAGGTGGAGCTGCTCGATGGCGGCGCCGACGTCGGAGGCTCGCGCGAGCTGGGCGGCCCAGTGCGTCACGAAGCGCCGCCCATCCACCGTCACCTCGGGCCAGCGGGCCTCGGCCTCCGCGAGCTGGCCCGCGAGGCGGGGCTCGAGCTCGGCGCGCTTCGCGCTGCGGCGGGCAGCCGGCAGAGCCTCCCAGAACACGTCGGCGTGGGCGAAGGCGGTCAAGTGGCGGTGGCCCCGGGCGGGGCGCGAAGGTACCAGCCGGACCGGCGCGTCAGCCACCCGAGCCAGGCCAGCACCACCAGGCAGCTAACCAGGAGGCCCCAGCGAAGCCACCCGGACGCCAGGCCACCGATCTCACCGGCAGTGAGCATCCGCACCACATAGGCCTCCCCGGCGGGCGTCCGGCTGCCCTCGCCGCCGAGGCGGATCCCCAGGACCCGAATCGTGATTCCACCGACCTGGAGCTGCACCACCTTCCCGAGCGGCGGCGCCACCGGCCACCGCCCGCCGGCCCACCCACCGTCCGGAGCGTGGAGGACGATCTCCGCCCCGGCGGCGCGGCCCATCTCCTCGAGGAGCCCGGTGTCCACCCAACGGCCGGTGAGCACCACTCCGACGATGGACCTGCCCCGCACCACCGGCCGGCCGGAGACCAGGAGCAGATCGTCCATCTCCGGCGCGCCGACCAGCGGCACGCCGAGCCGCTCCAGCGTCGTCCACGACCACAGCGCATCGGTGGGGGTCCCCTCCATCGCATCCATCAGCATCGGGATGGCAGGAGCGGGCGCTCCGAACGCATCGGGGGCGGCGAGGTTGAGCACCACCCGGCCCCAGGCATTCGCCACCAGCAGCGCGTCCCGCGTCTTCAACCCGGGGAGGTCCGCGGAGCGGAGGATCTCGTGCGCCTCGGTGAGCTGGTGCTCGCGGCTCTCGTCCTCGGCGAGGCCCAGCGCCGCGTCCATGTTGCTCGCCTTGCCCAGGGCGGCGAGTGCGCCCTCGGCACGGAATCCGGCCTGGACGAGGAGATCGGTGCGCTCGCTCTGGGCGCGGAGCAGCTCCGGAAGCCGTTCCGCCGAGGCGTAGAGCTCGTGATCCACCCGGCGCTCCCAGACGACGTGCTGGGTCCACACCCCGGCGGTGACCAACAGCAGGGCGAGCGCGAGGAGCCCGGTGCTCTGGCGGAAGGGCAGCCGCGCCTGCCGCAGGGCGAGGAGCAGCGCCTCCATCGACGGCCAGCGCTGCGTCGGGTCCGTGGCCAGCCCGCGGGCGAGCACCCGGGACAGCCGCGCGGGAAGCGTGCGGCGCCGGAGCGAGACCGGCTCGGGCGGGTGCGAAGGCGAGGCGTTCTCCACTTCCTCGGGACGTTGCCCCTCGAACGCCTCGAGCAGCGCGAGGCAGAAGCTGTACTGGTCGCTGCGGACGTCGGAGGTCTGTCCGCGCCAGTGCTCGGGCGCCATGTACGCCGGGGTTCCGGCGAAGCGCGGCGCGTGCTCGTGGACCGCGCGGGCGAGCCCGAAGTCCGTCACCCGGACCCGGCCGTCCTCGCCGACCAGGACGTTCTCCGGCTTGAAGTCCCCGTGGATGATGCCCGCCCGGTGCGCGGCCGCCAGACCCTCACCCGCGGCGGTGTAGAGCGAGACGGTCTGCTGCAGGCCGATCAGACCCGGCCGCTGCGCGCGGCGGAGCGTCTCGCCCTTCACGTACTCCATGGCGAAGAAGACCTCGCCGTCGAAAGTCCCCACGTCGTGGACGGTGACGATGTTGGGGTGCGACAGCCGCGCGATCGCCTGCGCCTCGGCGAGCAGCTGGGGTCGGGCCGCGGCCGGGTTCGCCCCCTTCCCGGGGCGAAGGAACTTGATCGCCACCTTGCGATCCAGCTCGGGATCGAAGGCGCTGTAGACGACGCCCATCCCGCCACGGCCGACCGGATCGAGCAGCACGTAGCGGCCGAGGTTCGTTCCGCGGGCGAGAAGCCGCCACGAGGGACGGTCCGGTTCCGGAGTCACCAGCGTGCGCACCAGCGCTCCGACGAGCTCGCGGCACCGGTCGCAGGCGTCGATGTGCTCGCCCACCCGGAGCCGCTCGTCGTCGGTCCCCTCGCCGCCGACGTGTCTGGCGAGCGCGTTCTCGTCGAGATGACCCTCCTCGACGGAGATGGTCATGGCTCGTAGCCGGGCCGCTTCTTGTAGGCCCGCCCGAACTTGTCGAGGTGCGCGGGGTTGAAGAGCCGCGGGCGGAGCATCAGCTGCACCGCGGTGGGCTGTCCTCCGGCGACCACGACCTCCACCTCGAACGGCTCGGTCTGCCGCCCCCACGCGTGGAGGGCATGCTTCCCGGCAGGAACGTCACGGATGACGAAGGTCCCGTCCGCGGCCACGCGGGCGAAGGCACGGTTCGGCAGCACCAGCACGTTGGCGTACATCTGCTCGTGGATGTTGCAGAACACGTCGACCAGGCCGGGGTTGGGGAAGCTCACCGTCCGCGCCTCGTGGGGACCGGGCTGGCCGAGGTCGAAGTCGCGTGCCGTCGAGGTGGAGAAGACGTTGTGCACGAACGGGTCGTCGTTGGTGAACTGCACCGACTGCCCGGCGACGATGACCATGAGGTCGGGGATGAAGGTCTTGTCCTTCTGGGCCACCACCGGCGGCGCGTCGGGCAGCGGCGGCTGCCGGAAGCCGGTGAGGTAGACGACGATCGGCTGGGGCGGGGTGGCCTCCACGCCCCCGTCGGGCGCGGAGACGATGACCGTTCCGCGGATCTCTCCCCCGGCGGCCGCGGCCGCGACGAGCAGCACCAGCGAGCTGATCAGAGCGCGATGCCCCACAACACCCGCGGATAGTACCGGGAGGAATCGTTGGTGAGGCCGAAGAGCGACCCGAAGGTGATCCAGAAGGGGCCTCGCGTCCAGGCGACCGAGGGGCCGAGGTACATCTGCCCTGTGCTCGGGCGGGCGTCGCCATGGATGGGCAGCTGGCCGAAGAACTCGCCGGCGATGCGCCACTCCTTCCCGAGGGGAAAGGAGACCCCGGCTCCGCCACGGCCCAGCACCGAGAAGCTCCCCTGCGCCGTGTCCTGGAGGAAGGGCAGTCCCATCAGGACGCCGACATTCAGGGTGTAGCGGATGGACTGGAGGTTCCCGATGGTGAGGACGAAGGTGGCCTCGGCCGAGGGAGGACCCGCTGCCGGGTCGAGCGGCTGGGCGTAGCCCACGCGGATGAGTGGCTGCCAGCCCTCGTCGTCCTCCCGGGGGAAGATCCGGTAGCGAACGATGAAGCTGATGGAGTGCAGGTACGTGTCGTCGGGGATGGCGACGATCTGCAGCGGCAGCTCGAACTCGAAGTGGTTCGAGACCGAGATCGCCGGACCCCACCAGAGCCACATCGACGCCGGCCGGTCGATCCGGTTGGGAATGCGTCCGTAGGCCCAGACCCACTGCTCGAGCTCGATGCCTCCCTCGGGGACGAGCTGCGCCTCGTCGAGGAAGAGGTGGAAGCTCCGGGCGGCGCGCGCCTCGGTCGCTCCGAGGAGCAGGACGAGGACGAACAACGACCGTGCCAGCCGTGCGGTACCGACCACGGCAGAGAGTGTACCGGAAGCGGGCGTGCAGTCGCCCTCCCGTCGGTCACATCGAGAAATGGAGCTGTCCGAGCACGCCGAGGCTGGGTTCGTGCCCACCACCCGGAATCCCGTACTCGTTGAAGGTCACGTCGATGCGTGCCTCGCAATAGGGGAAGAAGAACCAGGAGACGCTGAACCAGGCCCCGTAGCTGTTCACGTAGGTCTGGCGCAGGGCCTCGCCGGTGAAGATGAGGTGGAGCCCCTGCAGCAGCTCCCAGTCCGCCTGAAGGAAGCCCACGCCGCCCCAGTCCGTGGCGACGTTGTCGGCGCTCTGCACCAGGAGGTTGGCCTCGGCCATCAGCACCCAGGGGCCGCCGACGTGCCAGCGGCTGAAGAGGCCGTGGGCCTGTCTGAGCGCGTTGGAGGCGCCGAAGAACGGGTCGTTGAACAACAACGGGTTGGCGATCTGGGCGAACCCGAGGTCGGCGTGTGTCACGAGGCTGCTCAGCCCCAGGGTGAAGGAGTTGCTGAAGGCGCCCTCGACGTACCCGCTGTAACCCTGCTCCCGGTAGGCAGGATCACGGATGAGGAAGTTCCCGGCGATGCCCATGACCGCGGCGCGGATGCCGGGGGCGTCCCAGACCAGCTCGCCGCCGTACTGCTGGGAGGAGTTGGTGTCGGTCCGGGTGGCGGCGCGGACGAAGGAGTTGTGCTCCACGTTCCGCAGACCGAAGGGGAGGTTCAACCGGCCGCCCAGGACGTAGAACTTGTTGTCGGCGAAGCGCAGCCCGAGCCAGTGCTCGCGGGAGACGAGGTTGTCCCGTTGCTGGTTGGTGATCGCGGCCTGGTTGGCCCCGGTGGGGACGTAGCCGAAGCTGACCGAGGCGAGGAACGGCCCGGCGGTCACGCCCGCGCGCAGGTCGGCGATCATCAGGATGTCGCGCCAGTCCGTCCCCTGCGAGGTCGTCGTGCTGAGCACGGCGCCGCGAAGCGAGAGGCCCACGTTGAGCCAGCTCGGCAGAGGCACCGCGCCGTACATGATGCCGTTGAAGGGCTCGACGTCGTCGGCCTTCTTCCCCCACAGGGTGGGAAGGACGATCTGGGCCTGCGCCCGCCCGTACTCGGTGAGCAGACCGAAGCCCGAAGGCTCGACGTGACAGGTGCTGCAGTTCGTGTACCCGTGCTGGATCATCCACGGATACGCGTGGGCGCTCGTGGCCGGAAGGACGAGGACCAGGAGGAGGGCGAGGGGAAGGAACGCCGGGGAGCGGATCCAGCGCACGGGGACGATCACGTGTGCTCCGCGGTGAACGACGCGCTCGCGTCGATGTCCGGCTGCACGGTGATTCCCATGTAGCTCGGAACCTCGATGTCGAAGTCCTTGACGTTCAGCGGCACGTGGCCGGTCACCTGGTAGCGGTTGCCCGTCCGGACGATGCGGTACTTCACCTGCACGTCCTTGGTCCGTCCGTGGAGGGTCATCTTCCCCGGGGCGGTGCCCTCGCCGGTCTGGCCATCCGCCGGCAGCTTCACGCCGGACCAGGGCACTTCGAGGACCGCGTCCGGGTACTTGTCCACCTGCAGGTACTTCTCGCGCATGTGCTTGTCGCGGAGGCCAATGCCGGTCTGCAGCCCGGCGAGGGGAACGGTGACCTTCAGCGTCGTCCCGTCGTCGTCGACCCGGAGCTGGTTGGTCTTGCCGTCCACGCCGAATCCACCCGGCCCGCGGCCGTGGAATCCGGCGCTGGATTCGCCGGTGACCTTCGTCGCCGCGGCGAGCAGCGGGACTACGAGCAGAAGCGCGGCGAGGGAAGCGCGTCGATTCATCGTCATGAGGCTCTCGCTCTCTCGGCTCAGGCGCCTACGGCTGCGGGCGCGAGCGCGGCGTGCTGCCGGTCCATCCACTGACGCAGGGGCGCGGTGTCCACCCCGTATTCGGCCATGCCCGGAATCACCACCGACTCGAGCGTCTCGAGATACACGCGTTGCCGGTCGGAGTGCGGAACGACTCCCGCCTGGTAAAGCGTCGGCTCGTCCGTTCCCGGCGGGGCAGGGCGGAAGAGATCCGGGCCCGCGGTTCCGTTCGCCATCACCGGCAGCAGTGGGGCCAGGAACGCGAGGTCCATTCGCTCGCGGGCCCAGGTGAGGTAGCCCCAGCCGAGACGCGCGTGCTGCACCTCGTCGCGGGCCAGCTCGTGGAGAACGGACTTGAGCGTCTCGTCCCGCGCCTCGTCGAGCAGCGTGACCAGCGTGGCCATGCTCTCGGTCTCGGACACGCACGACTGCGCGACCACCTCGTAGGTCAGTCGCTGCTCGGGGCTGAGCGTCGGCGGGGCGTACTCGAGCAATCGGGTCTCCGGGGAAGGGATCTCCGCGTGCCGGATGCGGAGGATGTCAGCGCAGCGGCTCGCGTGCCGCGTCTCGTCCTGTGAGGCACGCGCCGCGAGCTCCACCAGGGCCTCGGGCGCCCCCGCCTGCAACATCCGGCGGGAAAGCGACCCGAAGCGCAGCGCGGCACCGGTTTCGACCCCGTGCCGCGCTGCCCACACCCGGTCGGCGTGCCGACGGATGTGCTCGTCTACCAACCCGGCGGCCCTCCGGGATTCCCGGTTCCACCGTCGGGCAGCGTCTGCTGCTGGCCGCCGTTGTTGCTTCCATCGCTGCCACCACAGGCAGCGAGGCCCAGGCCCAGCGTTGCACCGCCGAGCACGAGCACCTGGAACAGCTTCTTGATCTTCATCGTTTCTCCTGATGGGAGAGCCAGTCAGCGGCTCCCTTTTCCTTCGAGACACGGACGCTCGTCGGCCGTTGCGGGAAGGGGTCAATCGCCGGTTTCGCCTCGGCCAGGAGTGGGATTCGTCAGTGACTCCGGCTGCTTGGCATGTGGAACTCCGCACCCGCGGCCCCTTCCGGCCACCGTGCGGTCACGGTCTTCAGCCGGGTGTAGAAGCGCACGCCTTCTGGACCGTGCACTGCGTGGTCGCCGAAGAGCGAGCGCTTCCATCCTCCGAAGCTGTGGAAGGACATGGGCACCGGGATGGGGACGTTGATCCCGACCATTCCGCAGTTCACGCGCGACGAGAACTCGCGGGCCGCTCCACCCGAGCGGGTGAAGATCGCCGTTCCGTTACCGAAGGCGTGGGCGTCCACCAGCGAGAGAGCCTCGTCGAGCGTGCGCACGCGAACGACGGCGAGGACCGGGCCGAAGATCTCCTCCTGGTAGATGCGCATCTCCGGCCGGACGCGATCGAAGAGGCAGCCGCCGAGGTAGAAGCCGTCGTTCTTCCCGGCCACCCGCAGCCCGCGCCCGTCCACCACCAGCGCGGCGCCCTCCGCGAGGCCCACGTCGAGGTACGAGCGGACGCGGTCCAGATGCTCGCGCGTGACCAGCGGGCCCATCTCCACCGCGGCATCCGTGCCCGGGCCCACCCGGAGCGCCTTCACCCGCGGCGCGAGCCGCTCCACGAGCGCGTCGGCCACGTCCCCGACGACGACGGCCACCGAGATCGCCATGCAGCGCTCGCCGGCCGAGCCGTAGGCGGAGCCGATCAGCGCGTCGGTCGCGGCGTCCAGATCCGCGTCGGGCATCACGACGAGGTGGTTCTTGGCGCCGCCCAGGGCCTGGACTCGCTTCCCGGCGACGCTCGCCGTCCGGTGGACCCACTCGGCCACCGGCGTCGAGCCCACGAAGCTCACCGCCGCCACTTCGGGATGCTGGAGCAGCGCCTCCACCGCCTCGCGGTCGCCGTTCACCACGTTGAACACGCCCTCGGGACAGCCCGCCTCCGCGAGCAGGCGCGCGACCTCGAGGCTCACCGACGGATCCCGCTCCGACGGTTTGAGGACGAAGGTGTTCCCGCAGGCGATGGCGACCGGCCACATCCACATCGGGACCATCACCGGGAAGTTGAAGGGCGTGATGCCGGCCACGACGCCGAGCGGCTGGCGCAGGGACCACGCATCGACGCCGCGGCCGACCTGCTCGGTCAGCTCGCCCTTGAGCAGCTGGGGAATGCCGCAGGCGAACTCCACCACTTCCATGCCGCGGGTCAGCTCGCCGCGGGCGTCGGAGAGGATCTTCCCGTGCTCGGAGGTGATGAGCCGGGTGAGGAGATCGGCGCGGCTCTCGGCCAGCTCGCGGAAGCGGAACAGGACCCGGGCGCGGACCACCGGCGGAGTCCGGGCCCAGGCGGGGAACGCTGCGGAGGCGGCGCGCACCGCGGCGTCCACGTCGGCTCTGCTGGCGAAGGGGACCTGTCGGGTCCGTGCGCCGGTCGAGGGGTCGAACACGTCGCCGGAGCGGGCCCCCTCCCCGGCGACGGCTTTCCCGCCGATCCAGTGCGAGAGCCGGCTGGCGGCGTCCCGCCCGGGGAGCTGCTGCTCAGCGCGCATGTCCGGTCCCACCCTTCGACGACGGTGTCCAGTCCGGCAGTGGCTTGCCGGCCTTCACGTGGTGGGAGCCCGGCGTCTCGCGGATGAGGACGTAGATGTACTCGATGGGCGCGTCGATGGTCTCGTGCACCACGCGGGTGATGGCCTCGGCGAGCGCTCGCTTCTGCTCGGCCGTGCGGCCCTCGCGAATGTCGCACTGGATGATGGGCATCTTGGATCGTCTCCTCTCGCGGCGTGGAGAGTACGCCTGCCCGGGGCGCCCTGCTGCTCGAAGCGTCGCGCCGGGGTCAGTCGGCCGAGCGACTGCACACCTCGACCCAGCGCAGCAGCTCGTCCAGCTCGAACGGCTTGCGGAGGAGGGCGACCACCTGAGGAAAGCTCAGCTCCTCCGGATGTGCGTTGGCGCTCATCACGACCACCGGAAATCGCTCGTTCCCCGTCCTGCCGGAGAGCTGGGTCAGCAGCTCGAAGCCGTTCATCCGCGGCATGGCGAGGTCGAGGAGGACCACGCAGCGTCCCTCGACCCCGTCGAGCCGGCGCAGGGCCTCGGCGCCGTCGGCGGCCTCCAGGACCTGGTAACCCTCCGTCGAGAGCACCTCGGTGACGCTCTCGCGGATGCCGGGATCGTCGTCCACGACGAGGACGGTAGGAGAGGACACGGGCAGGTGGGACTCGGACATGCGCGGTGCGGAGAATACGCCGCGGGAGCCACCGCCGGGGCGGCAGGGGGCGGGGACGCGTGCCCGTGCTGCTGCCGAGGTGCCAGACACCTCGTCATCGGACACCTCGTCATCGGACACCTCGTCATCGTCCGTTGCGCCGGGCGCAGGATGCGGCCTCGGGCGTCGAGGTCCGGGCGTCCAGACCCGAGCCCACGTCAGCCGGCAGGCGTTCGCCGTTCCCTCAGTCCGCCCCGGCGTCCGCGGGCTTCTCCACACGTGGCGCACGGTTCTCGCGAGGGGGGAGGCTCCGCGCGAGGCGCACCCGGAACACGGCGTACGGGGGCCGGCTCTCCTCCTCGCCACGGTTCAGCGCCGGGTGGAGATGGAGCTGGTTCACCGAGACGTAGACCCAGTCCTCGGGCCCTCGCGCCAGTGCGTCCGGCCAGGCGAGTCGCGGGTCCTCCGCCAGCACGGTCTGCCCTCCCGGAGACGTCACCCGGAGCGCATGGCCCTCCACGTCGCCGACCACCACCCGGCCGTCGTCCCCGGCCAGCAGTGCGGGGCCGGAGGGCCGCTCGGCGTACGACTCCACGCGGGTGGCGAGCTCCGGGGGCGCGAGCGCGGTGTCCAGCAGGTCGGCCACCCGGACCCGCCACACCGTCCCCCCGTTCAGCGGCGCGAGGTAGAGGAAGGTCCCGGCGGGGTCGAGCGAGAGGGAGCTCACCCCCAGCCGGAGCTTCTCCACCGTGCCGTCCAGCTCCCGGTGCGCCACAGGGCGACGGTCCACCACGACGGGCAGGGCGTCGGCCTCGAGCGCCGGATGGTCCTCGAGGACGCGCCGCGTCTCTCCGGTCTCCAGCGAGACGACGAGCAGCGCGGGGTGCGAGTCGCCGGTCCAGTCGGCGCGCGACCGATCGGCGACGAACGCGACCTGGTGTGCCCGGCTGACCGCGAGGGCGGAGAGAAAGGAGTTGTTCTGGAGGGCCGTCCCCGGGATGCGGAGCGCCCGCAACCGCCGCTCGTCGAGCGTGTTCCAGCCGATGACGCGTGGAGGCTTTCCATCGGCACCCGAATCGAGAATCCACAGTCCGCCCCCGCCATCGCTGGCGAGGCCGGTGACCGCGCGGAAGCCCCGGCTCAGCACGCCGCTGGGGTAGGGCTGCCGGCGTCCTCCGGGCAGCAGCTCGATGAGCTTCGCGTCCGGAGCTCCGAGCGGATCCAGCGCGACGAACACCCGCGAACCCACGACCGCCAGCGCTCCGGGCCGCTCGGGAAGCTCGGCCACGATCTCCAGCGCCGGGGCGGGCGGAGACGCGGCCACGACAAGAAGCAGTGCGAGGATCGTCGGCGACACGCGTCGGAGCTCCCGGGTGTCTACCGCGCGGCGCCACGGTCGCGCCACCGCGCGGCAGGTGTACTCCGGGGGCGTGGTGAATGTTTTCTCCCGCGGTCGCGTGAAGGAGCCTGGCCGGTGCTCGGCCGACGGACCTCGGGAGAGGAAGGAAACCCACGATGACTCCACGTGTCCTCCGGATGGCGGCGGTGACGGTGGCGCTCGGCGCGTGCTCGAGCCAGCCGGCTCCGGTGCCGCCGCTGGTGCTCTCGCCGGACGCGGTCCGTCTCGCGGCACAGGCCACCTTCGGGCCGACCGCCGCGGTGGTTCACGACATCGAGCAGCGCGGCGCCGCGGCGTGGATCGACGCGCAGCTGCAGGCCCCGCCCTCGGACCTCGGGTCCTATCCGGCAGTGGCGGACAACGTGAACGCGGTGTGCCCCATGGGCTCGGCGAACACCTGCGTCCGGGACAACTTCACGCCGTTCCTCACCGAGACGGCCTTCTTCCGGAACGCCATCTCCGGGCCGGACCAGCTGCGCCAGCGCGTGGCGTTCGTGCTCTCGCAGATCCTCGTCGTCTCGGGGGCCGAGGTGCGCCCCAACTACGCGATCGCCGAGTACGAGAAGCTGCTCGGTCGCGACGTCTTCGCGCCTTTCCGGCAGCTCCTGGAGGACGTCACCCTCAGCCCGGCGATGGGCCGGTACCTGAACATGGTGAACAACGACAAGCCGAACCCGGCGAAGGGGACCGAGCCCAACGAGAACTTCGCCCGCGAGGTGATGCAGCTGTTCTCCATCGGCCTCGTGAAGCTGGCCCCGGATGGCTCGGTGGTGACCGACGCCTCGGGCGTACCGGTCCCGACCTACGACCAGAACGCGGTCATCGGGCTGGCGCACGTCCTCACCGGCTGGACCTATCCGCTCCAGCCCGGCGCGAGCCAGAAGACGCACAACCCGGCGTACTACGTGGGCCCGATGGTGTCGGTGCCGTCGAACCACGACCCCGCTGCCAAGGTGATCCTCGGAGGGACGCAGGTGCCCGCAGGCCAGACACCGGAGGCGGACCTCGCCCAGGCCCTGGACACCATCGCGAACCATCCGAACGTCGGCCCCTTCATCGGCAAGCAGCTCATCCAGGCGCTCGTCACCGCCAACCCGAGCGCGGCGTACGTGTCGCGCATCTCGGCGGTGTGGGCCGACGACGGCCACGGCGTCCGGGGGAACCTGGGCGCAGTGGTGCGCGCCATCCTGCTCGACCCCGAGGCGCGGGGTGACGTGAAGACCGACCCCAGCTACGGGCGGGTGAAGGACCCGGTTCTCCTCCTCACCGGGCCGGCGCGTGCGCTGGGCGTCACCACCGACGGCGTGTTCCTGGCGAACACGGCGGGGGCGCTGGAGCAACCGCCGTACCTCTCGCCCACGGTCTTCAACTTCTATCCGCCCGACTACTCGCCGGACTCGACGCTGGTCAGTCCGGCCTCGGCGCTGCTCGACTCGGCATCGGTCTTCGCGCGGGCGAACCTGCTTCTGCGGCTGCTGTACTCGCCCCCGGGCCCGGACCGGACCGTGACCGGAGCGACGGGCACGCAGGTCGGTCTCGGTGACCTCGCGCCCTACGGCACCGACTCGGGCGCGCTCGCGAGCTCGATCGACGCGCTGCTGTACCACGGCACGCTCTCCGAGAGCGCGCGGCTGGCGATCCTCGACGCGGTGAACGCCCAGCCCTCCTCGGGTCCGTCCTGGATCCGCGCTGCGGCCTACGTGGTCCTCACCTCGCCCCAGTACCAGGTGGAGCGCTGACATGCGGATCTCCCGACGTGAAGTCCTCTCCGGCCTGTCGGTGATCGGCCTCTCCGCCGGTCTCCTCGGTGGCCGCCGCACGGCTCGGGCGAGCACCGACGACTACCGCGCGCTGGTCTGCGTGTTCCTCTACGGAGGAAACGACGGGAACAACATGGTCGTCCCGGTGGACGCCCGCTACGACGACTACCTCGCTGCCCGCCGGCCACAGACCGAGGGCGGACTCGCGCTGGCGCAGGGCGCGCTGCTCCCCCTCGCGCCGGCGAGCGGCTCTGCGCAGTACGGCCTCCATCCCTCCATGCCCGAGCTCCAGCAGCTCTGGAACGACGGTTCGCTGGCGGTCCTGTTCAACGTGGGAACACTGGTCGCCCCCACGAGCAAGGCCGACGACGCCGCCGGCCGCGTGCCCCGGCCCGAGAGCCTGTTGTCTCACCAGGACCAGCAGAACCAGTGGCAGACCTCGCTCGCGGATCGGCCGTCGCGCACCGGGTGGGGTGGACGTCTCGCGGACCAGCTCCCGTCCGCGTCTTTGCCTCCGCTCGTCTCGGTGGCCGGGAACGTGCTCTTCGCCCTGGCGGAGCGCGCCCACCCGCTCGCCGTGCCCTCCGCCGGAGGACCGACGTTCGGGCTCTCGGGGTTCGACTCCTCCGCGAGCAGTCGGGGCCTGCGGACGGCGATGGACGTCCTCCGCGGCCTGGACCTGGACAACGCTCTGGTCCAGTCCGTCGCCGGCGAGACCGCGGCGGCGTTCGCCGCATCCGGAGCGCTCGCGCCGGTGCTCGCCGGCACGGGCTCGACGACGGATGCGCTCTTCGCCGCCCAGCCGTCGGTCCTGGGGAACCAGCTCCAGCAGGTCGCGCGCATCATCGAGGCCCGGAGCGTGCTCGGCGCGAGCCGGCAGATCTTCTTCGTCGCCATCGGCGGGTTCGACACCCACAACGATCAGATCAATCGCCAGTCCCCGCTGCTGGCGCAGCTCTCGGCCTCGCTCTCCTCGTTCCACGCGGCCACGGTGCAGCTCGGCGTGGCGTCGCAGGTCACCACCTTCACCCTCTCGGACTTCGGGCGGACGCTCGCGCCCGCCTCGGGCGGAGGATCGGACCATGCCTGGGGGAATCACCACCTGGTGCTCGGCGGGGCGGTGCAGGGGCGCCAGACCTACGGAACGTTCCCGACGCTCGCGCTCGGGGGCCCGGACGACTTCACCGCACAGGGCCGCTGGATCCCGACGACCTCCACCGACCAGTACGCGGCCACGCTCGCCCGGTGGTTCGGCGTGGCGCCCGCCGATCTTTCCTCGGTGTTACCGAACGTTGGCCGCTTCGCCACCGACGACCTGGGGTTCCTCGGCTGACGCCCGGCTCCCCGGCTGCTTGCCGCTCCTGCAACGACCGCGCATCCTTCGTGTCGGAAGTACGGGGTGGTGCAGCATGCGGTGGAGCGAGCTCGGCCCGATGCAGTTCCTGGGGCAGATCGACCTGTCCGGGCAGCCGGTGGAGGTGTTCCGGGCCTCGGACGGCACGGTGTACCAGGTGCGGCGCGATCGCGGTGTCTTCCGCGAGGTCCGCCCCGGCGAGCGGCTCGGTGACTTCGAGCGCTGGGACCTCCTGATGCCGGAGCCCTTCGGCGCCAGCACCGGCGTCTGAACCTCAGCCGCCGGGAACGAGCTCGCGGTACCAGCCCTCCTTGTCCAGCACCCGCGGCGCTCCTCCCTCACGCTTCTGGAGCAGCACCTGGGCAACGGTGGTCCGTCCGGTCTTGAAGGTGATCGCCGACGACGCGAAGTACAGCCGCCAGGCGCGCGCCTTGCGCTTGCCCACCAGCTGCACGGCCTCGGTGAATCGCCGCTCGAGCCGCCCGAGCCACTCCAGCAGCGTGCGGACGTAGAACGGACGGAACGCTTCCACGTCCAGCGCCTCGAACCCGGCGCGCTGCGCGGCGGCGACGACCAGGTCCAGCGGCGGGAGGTCGCTGTCAGGGAAGATCTCCTGCTGGATGAATCCGCCGTGCGTGCGCTGGAGCCAGGGGATCGTCTTCAGCGCGCTTCCGGTCTCTGCGATGGCGTGGTTGAGGAGGAGCCCGCCCGGGGCGAGGTGCCTCACCAGCGAGGCGAAGTAGACGTCGAGGTGATCGCGCCCCACGTGCTCCATCATCCCCACCGAGGCCATCGCGTCCCAGCGCTCGTCCGCGGGGAGGAGCCGGTAGTCCTGGTGGCGCAGGTCGGGAGGGGTCCCCGACGGAAGCACCGAGCGCATCCGTTGCTGCGCCACCTCGAGCTGCGCATCGCTCAGGCTGATGCCGGTGGCGCGGACGCCATGCGCACGGGTGGCGTGGGCGATGAGCGCTCCCCAGCCGCAACCCACGTCCAGGAACCGCTGGCCCGGTTCGAGCCCCAGCTTGCGACAGATGAGCTCGAGCTTCGCCAGCTGGGCGAGGTCCAGCCGGTCCGCGCCCGGAGCCCAGTAGGCGCAGGAGTAGACCATCCGCTCGTCGAGGAAGAGCCGATAGAAGTCGTTGCCGACGTCGTAGTGGTGACGGACCGACGCGTCGTCGCGGGAGATGGTGTGGCGAGTGGCGGAGCGGAGCAGCTCACCCGCGCGGGCACCGACCTCGGCGACCAGCCCCACGGCGAGCGCCGACGCCGGCAACGTCTCCGGTCCGGGCCAGCTGGCTGCGCGCTCGACGAAATCCGCCAGACCGCCTTCCACGTCGAGGTCACCGGCGAGGAACGCCTCCGCCATCTTCTCCTCGGTGGGAGGAGCGAGCGCGGCGGCGGCCCGCTCGTTCGCCACCACCATCACCGGAACGCCGTCGCCGTGGTGCGGCGGAAGCACGGTACCGTCCCAGAGCCGTACCCCGAAGGGACGATCCTTTCCCGACAGCACCGTCTGCAGCAACGAACGGGCGTCCATCCTGTCCTCCCCGGGGACTCTGGCTTGCCGCCGCCGAGGCAACACGTCAAGTCCAACGTCGTCCCCGGGGCGCCGGCTTCACGATGAATCGACGCGGACCGACCTCCGTCTGTCGTGAACACGATGCGACTGCTACGTTTTTCGTTGCTGGCGGCCGTCCTGCTCTCCGGCTGTGTCGTGCGCGAGACGCGCCCTGTTTCCCCGCCGCTGTCCGACGCCGAGGCGGTCCACCGCGGCGAAACCTGGTGCTCGAGTCACGGTTGGGGATGCCGGCCTCGCCGGCTCGGTCGTCACGGTGACGTGGTCGAGGTGGTGTTCGATGCCCGGGGCCACGGCGCCGAGGGGCCGCTCCGCCTCGAGTTCGGCAGCCGGGATCACCGGCTGGTGCGCGTGGAGGTGCCTGCGATGCCACCCGGTGGCCCGTGGCCCGCGGGCGAGCGCGAGGTCGTCGGAGCCGGAGATCTGTCCACCGGCGACTTGAGCGGTGCGCCGGGGAGCTGACGCGAGACCGAATTCGTTGCGCCGGTCGTCGCCGGGTCGCTAGGGGACGCGGGCCCGGAGGGACGCTGCGCCGTGATCGACCTCTACTACTGGACGACTCCGAACGGTCACAAGATCACCATCGCGCTGGAGGAGCTCGGGCTGCCGTACCGGATCCGTCCGGTGAACATCGGCAAGGGCGAGCAGTTCGAGCCAGCCTTCCTGCGCATCTCGCCCAACAACCGCATCCCGGCCATCGTCGACGACGCTCCGGCCGACGGACAGGGTCCTCTCTCCATCTTCGAGTCGGGAGCGATCCTCGGCTACCTCGCGGAGAAGACGGGTCGGCTGCTTCCCGCGGAGACGCGGGGGAAGTTCGAGGTCCTCCAGTGGGTCTTCTGGCAGGTCGGTGGGCTCGGGCCCATGGCCGGACAGAACCACCACTTCGTCCAGTACGCACCGGAGCAGATTCCGTACGCCGTCGATCGGTACGTGAAGGAGACCGCGCGCCTCTACCGGGTGATGGACACCCGGCTCGCGGACCGTCCCTACCTCGCGGGCGACTACTCGATCGCCGACATCGCCGCCTACCCGTGGGTGGTTCCGCACGAGAAGCAGCGGATGAACCTCGACGACTTCCCGAACCTCAAGCGCTGGTTCGCGACCATCGCCCAGCGACCGGCGGTGGAGCGGGCATACGCGCTGGCCAGACAGGTCAACCACCCGCGGCCCTACGACGCCGAGGCGAAGAAGATCCTCTTCGGCCACGGCGCGGACGATCAGAAGCGGTAGGCCAACCCGAACAGGAAGTAGAGAGTGAAGAAGGCGTTCCGGGTCCGGTTTCCGGTCGCGATGGTCGGCCCCATCTTCAGGCGGGCGGTGAGCGCGAGGTCGTGCTGCACCAGGTACTCCACTCCGCCGCCGAACAGGATGGGGATGTACCCGGTGACCGGCGACGGGCTGAAGGTGATCCAGAACGGCAGGTCGAAGCTGCCATTCGCGCGGAGGACCGGGGTGATCGGGAAGCCGAACTCGAGCCCCACCGGGAAGGTCATTCCCACGACCGTCGTGTTGCTCGGGAAGTAGAGGAGCAGGCCGGGGTCGAACCGGAGCGCCAGGTCGAACTTCGGCTTCTTGACCAGCTGTCCCCGGAGCGTGAACTGGAACCTCAGCCCCAGGACCCCGGTGTCGGTGATGCCTTCCTCGCCGTAGTTGAAGCCGAAGCGCCCACCGAGGTCGACGGTGGGGCTCACCCCGTACGCCAGGTCCGCGGAGATGCCCGGCCAGCCGAACTGGCCCCAGACCATCCCCGCGCCGCTCCCGAGCGTCTGACCCGACATGGCGGACCAGCCCTGCGCCCGCGCGCTCGTTGCCACCAGCCCGACGAGCAGCGCCATCCCGACGACGACTCTCCGCACGTGCGTCCTCCTTCCAGCCGGAGTTCTCCTTCGCATGCCGGGCTGATGTGCGTTCCAGAGGCCGGTGGGTAGGGGCGACTCGGCGCAGCGCCCGTCGCGGAAAACTTCAGCACGGTGAGGTGGCGGTCGGGGTGCGCGCCCGGTACAGTCCTCCGCACACCCCCCAGGACTCCGGTCGGGAGCCATTCGATGACCATCTCGCCGTCTCGCGCCGTGCTGGCCTGCTGTCTCCTCCTCGCGGCGTCCGGAAGGGCGGCGGATGCTCCTCTGAGGGTGAGCATGATTCCGACGACGGATCCGTCGAAGATGCTCCGCGACGCCGAGCCGCTCGTTGCGCGCCTGGAGAAGGCGACCGGCCGGAAGGTCACCCTCACCATCCCGCAGAACTACGCCGCCGTGGTGGAGGCCCTGGTCCAGGGACAGGTCGACATCGCTCACTTCGGCGGGTTCACCTTCGTCCAGGCCAGCAAGCGCGCCGGGGCCGTCCCGCTGGTGCAGCGCGACCGCGACCGGGAGTTCCACTCCAAGTTCATCACCGCGCGCGACGACGTGAAGGGCCTCGCCGACCTGAAGGGCAAGCGCTTCGCCTTCGGAGACGTGAACTCCACTTCCGGACACCTGATGCCTGCCTACTTCATGCGAAAGGAAGGCGTGGATCCGGCGGTGCTGGACCAGGCCATCTACACCGGCGGCCACGATGCGACGGCGCTCGCGGTGGCCGAGAAACGCGTCGACGCGGGGGCGCTGGACGAGGCGGTCTGGGACCGGCTCACCCGCGAGGGCAAGGTGGATCCGGCCAAGGTCCGCGTCTTCTGGACCACCCCACCGTTCTTCGACTACCTGTGGGCGGCCCGGAAGGATCTGGACCCGGCTGTGGCGAAGAAGGTCGCGGACGCGTTCCTGGCGCTCGATCCCGCGAAGCCCGAGGACCGGCCCATCCTCGACCTGCTCTCGGCCAAGGGCCGGTACGTGAAGGTGGATGCGGCCTCGTACACGATCCTGAGGGACGCCGCCGTGCGGGAGGGTCTCCTCAGGTGACCTTCTCGCTCCAGGGTGTCCGCCGGTCGTTCGACGGCCGCGCGGGGCGGGTGGCAGCGCTGGACGGAGTCTCGCTGGAGGTGGCGCCCGGTGAGCGGCTGGTGGTGCTCGGGCCGTCGGGGGCCGGGAAGACCACCCTGTTCGGCGTGCTCAACACCACGCTCCGTCCCACCGAGGGCAGCATGCGCTTCGAGGGACGAGAGGTCATGGGCCTCTCGCCGCGCGCGCTGAGGGTGGTGCGCCGGCGCATCGGGACGGTGTTCCAGCAGCCGCGGCTGGTCCCATCGCTCACGGCGCGGCAGAACGCGCTGCTCGGCCGGGTGGGGCACTGGTCCTTGCCGGAGGCGATGCGGGCCTGGGCGCGCCCGTCCGAGGAGGAGCTGGCCCGGGTGGACGCGGCGCTCGAAAAGGTCGGCCTCTCGCACCGGGCGGCGGCCCGAGGTGACGAGCTGTCCGGTGGAGAGCAGCAGCGCGTGGCCATCGCCCGGGTGCTGGTTCAGGAGCCCACGACGGTGCTGGCCGATGAGCCCTTCTCGTCGCTCGACCCTGCGCTGCGAGAGAACATGGGCGAGCTGCTCCTGGGGGTCGCGGCGCGGGGGCGAACCCTGGTGGCGGTGATGCACGACGTGGACTTCGCGCTGCGCCACTTTCCCCGGGTGGTGGGCCTGGCCCGGGGCCAGGTGGTGTTCGATCTCGCCGCGGCGCAGGTCAGCCCGGAGGTGCTCGCCCGGCTCTATCCTCGGGCTGCGCCGGAGCGCGGGGCGCCATCCGCGGAGGAACGGGGAGATGGCCTCGCCTGCGCGCGCTGAGCCGGGAGTGGAGGGCGTCTCGACGCGGCCGCTCTTCACCTCGAGGCGGATCCAGTACCTCCTCGTGCTGGCGTTCCTCGCCTGGAGTGTCGTTGCCTCCGAGGTGTCGCCCTCCGCGCTGGCGGCTCCCGGAGCGCTCGAGGGTCTCCTGCGGCTCGGCCGCGGGCTGATTCCACCCGATCTCTCGCCCAGGTTCCTCGCCGTCGTCGCGGCCGCCGTCGCGCGCACGGTGGCCATCGGAGTCGCGGGGACGGCGCTTGCCATCCTCCTCGCCATCCCGCTGGGCCTCCTCGCGACCCCCACGCTCTTCCGCCCAGGCGCGCTGGCCGCGGGTCACGGGCCGGGCACCGCGGCGCTCTTCATGGCGCATCTCGCCGCGCGCGCCGTGCTGCGAATCTTTCGCGCGGTGCCGGACGTGCTCTGGGCGCTCCTCTTCGTCGTCGCGGTGGGCCTCGGGCCGCGTGCCGGCGCGCTCGCGCTCGGGGTCTCGTATGCCGGTGTGCTCGGCCGCGTCTATGCGGACTTGCTCGAGGACGTCGATCCGCTTCCGGGAGAGGCGCTCGCTGCCGCGGGAGGGCGTCGGGCGACCCTGGTCCTCTTCGCGCTCGTTCCTCAGGCCCTGCCCGGTCTGGTGAGCTACACCCTGTACAGCCTGGAGTGCGCCATCCGCTCCGCCTCCGTGCTCGGCTTCGTGGGCGCCGGCGGCATCGGGCAGGAGATCCAGCTGTCGATGCGTCTGTTCGAGTACCGGCAGGTCTCGACGCTCTTCCTCGCGCTGCTCGGCCTCATGCTCGTCGGGGAAGCGACGAGCCGGCTGCTCCGTCGCGCGGGCCGGAGCACGCGCGTGAGCGGCTTGCCGCCGCTCAGCCCCGGGCGGAGGCGGCTCCTCGGCCTGGGTGGCCTCGTGCTCGTGGTCCTCTCCTTCCGCGGCGCGGACCTCCTCGGCACCGCCGACGAGGGGCTGCTCCGCCGGATGGCGGGCTTCGCCTCCCAGCTCTTCCCGCCGGACTTCTCGACGTCCTTCCTCCTGTCGCTCCGGACCCCTCTGCTCCAGACGCTCGCGGTCGCTGGCGCGGGGACGCTGCTCGGGGTGAGCGTCGGGGCCGCGCTCGCGCCTCTCGCCAGCTCCGGTCTCATGCTCCGCCCCCCGGGTGCCCCCGGCCGGGCAGGGGTCGGCCGGTGGATCCGAGCAGCCGTGTACGTGCTCGTGCGGTCGATGCTCGCCGTTCTGCGGGCCGTCCCCGAGCTGCTCTGGGTGCTGGTCTGCATCGTCGCGGTGGGATTCGGCCCGTTCGCCGGTGCGCTCGCGCTGGGCCTGCACACCGCCGGGGTGCTGGGCAAGCTGTGGGCCGAAGCGTTGGACGAGGTCTCTCCGGAACCACTCGAGGTGCTCGAGGCGGCCGGGGCGACGCCTGCGGTCCGGACGCTGTGGGCGGCGTGGCCGCAGGCCCGGGCACTGGTGGCCAGCTACGGTCTGCTCCGCTGGGAGTTCAATCTCCGGGTCTCGGCCCTGGTCGGCTTCCTCGGCGGCGGCGGGCTCGGGCTCAAGCTCTACAACGCCATCCAGCTGGGCTTCTACGATCAGGTGGGCACGATGGTGCTGCTCATCTTCGCGCTCGTCGTGGCGAGCGACGCGATCTCCGATGCGCTCCGCCGGGAGTGGCTCGCCCGAGCGTCGCTGCGCCGGCCGTCCGGACCCGTGCTCGGCCCTCGCGTCGCGCTCGAGGCCCGGAGACTGCTCGCCCGAGTCAGCTGAGAGGGTTCTGGCGCGGTTGTGAGGGCCGGTGTCATGTCGCCTTGACATGGCTCGATTGGGTGAACGCAAGCTCCGATCCCCGGGGGCTGGCCCGCGAGCACGGCTTCCCCGCAACGCTCGGCCTGCTCGGGTGTCCGCCCGAGCTCCACGACGACTCTGGCCGATGCCTCGCGTCATGGGGTTCTCTCAACCTTGACAGCGGGTTGCAGGACGGTCAGCGTTCCCCCCGTCGCGGCTCAACATTTTCGCCGGAGGGGTTCCATGCACGTGGACCGCCGAACCTTCCTCAAGGGAACGGCTGCCGTCGGTGGAGCGCTGGGACTGGGAGTCTTCGATCTTTCCGAGGCCCGCGCGGAGATGCGCGAGCTCAAGATCGCCCGGACCACCGAAACTCGCAGCACGTGTCCGTATTGCTCCGTGTCCTGCGGCGTGATCATCCACACGCTCGGGGACAAGGCGAAGAACGTGAAGCCCTCGGTCGTTCACGTCGAGGGTGACCCTGACCACCCCATCAACCGCGGGACGCTGTGTCCGAAGGGCGTGACCCTCAAGGACGACATCCAGCACCCTGGACGGTTGACGACCCCCAAGGTCCGCCGTCCCGGCTCTGACAAGTGGGAGGAGATCTCCTGGGATGCGGCGTTCGCCGGGATCGCCCGCCACATCAAGAACACCCGCGACAAGACCTTCATCCCCACCAACGCCAAGGGTGAGGTGGTCAATCGCACGCCGGGCATCGTCATGATCGGCGGCTGCACCGACACCAACGAGTTCAACTGGCTCCAGTGGAAGGTCAGCGCCGGCCTCGGAGTGACATACCGAGATACGCAAGCACGAGTATGACACGGTCCAACGGTGGCCAGTTTGGCCGCCACGTTTGGTCGCGGTGCGATGACGAACGGATGGGTGGACATCAAGAACGCGGACGTCGTGTTCGTGATGGGCGGTAACCCGGCCGAGAATCATCCCTGCGGATTCAAGTGGGCGATGGAGGCGAAGAAGACACGGGGAGCGAAGATCGTGTCGGTCGATCCGCGATTCCAGCGGACCGCGGCGGTCGCCGACCTCTACGCGCCGGTACGGGCGGGCTCGGACATCGCCTTCCTCCTCGGCATCATCCGCTACGCCATCGAGACCCGGCGCTACCACGCCGACTACGTGAAGCTGCACACCAACGCCTCGTACATCGTGGGTGAGAAGTACAACTTCGACAACGGCGGCCTGTTCAGCGGCTTCGACGAGAAGAAGGGCGAGTACGACAAGACGGCCTGGGGCTACGAGCCGAACCAGCAGACCAAGACCTACGGGGTGGACGAGACGCTGCAGAACCCGCGCTGCGTCTTCCAGCTGCTGAAGAAGCACGTCGACCGGTACACCCCGGAGATGGTGGAGAAGATCTGCGGCACGCCCAAGGCCCAGTTCCTGAAGGTGGCCGAGGTCGTGACCTCCACCGGCAACGCCGAGCGGGTGGGCACGATCCTGTACGCGCTGGGCTGGACCCAGCACTCGACCGGGGTGCAGATCATTCGCGCCGCGGCGATGCTCCAGCTCCTCCTGGGCAACGTCGGCCGTCCCGGCGGTGGGGTCAACGCGCTCCGCGGCCACTCCAACATCCAGGGCGCCACCGACATGGCGGGGACGTTCGACATCCTCCCCGGCTACCTCAAGGTCCCCAACGGTGCGCTGACCGACCTCACCACCTACCTCGAGAAGAGCACGCCCTGGACCCTGAACAAGGAAGCCTGGGCGTCCATGAACTACTGGACCAACTACCCCAAGTTCATGGTCTCGCTCCTGAAGGCGCTCTACGGGAAGGCCTCCACCAAGGAGAACGACTGGGGCTACGCGTGGCTCCCCAAGGCCGACGGCAACTACTCCTGGGCCTACATGTTCGACGACATGTACCGCGGCCACTCGATGCGCCTGGGAGCGAAGGAGCCGGCGCCGGAGGGCTTCATCTCCTTCGGCATGAACCCGGTCGGCACCGGGCCGAACTCGGAGAAGATGGTCGCCGCCCTCGCCAAGCTGAAGTGGCTGGTGATGGTGGAGAACCAGGAGACCGAGACCGCCATCTTCTGGAAGGCGCCCCCTCAGCTCCAGGGTCCGCCCGCCGCGCAGATCCAGACCGAGGTCTACCTGCTCCCGGCCGCAAACTTCGCCGAGAAGGACGGCACGCTCACCAACTCCGCGCGGTGGATCCAGTGGAAGTGGAAGGCCGTCGAGCCTCCCGGTGACGCCAAGAGCGATCAGGAGATCATCGCCAAGATGTTCCTGGCGGTCCGCGAGCTCTACAAGAAGGAGGGCGGCGCGCTTCCGGAGGCGGTGCTCAACGTCGACTGGAAGTACACCAACCCGGCCAATCCCGACCTCGCGGAGGCGCTGAAGGAGATCAACGGCCGGGCGATCACCGACGTCGTCGAGCCTCCGAAGGATCCGAAGTCCAAGGAGCCGCCGAAGGTCCTCAAGGCCGCGGGCCAGCAGCTCGACGGATTCGGACAGCTCAAGGACGACGGGAGCACGATGTGCGGCAACTGGCTGCACTCCGGCTGCTACACCGAGGCAGGCAACCTCACCCAGCGAAGGAACAACGCCGATCCGCTCGGGCTCGGGATGTTCCACCAGTGGGCGTTCAGCTGGCCGGCCAACCGGCGCATCATGTACAACCGCGCCTCCGCCGATGCGCAGGGCAAGCCCTGGGATCCGAAGCGCGCGGGCATCCAGTGGAACGGCGAGAAGTGGGTGGGCGACGTCCCGGACATCAAGCCCGACTCACCGCCGGGTCAGTACGGCGCGTTCATCATGCTCCCCGAGGGCGTGGGTCGCCTCTATGCCCCGGTTCTCAACGACGGCCCCTTCCCCGAGCACTACGAGCCGGTGGAGGCTCCGGTCGAGAATGCGCTCCACCCCAAGGTGAGCAGCAGCCCGGTGGTGAAGCGGTTCGCCAGCGACAAGGACGTGTGGGGCAAGGCGTCGGAGTACCCCATCGTCTGCACCACCTACCGCCTCACCGAGCACTTCCACTACTGGACCAAGCACCAGGAAGGCGGGCGTCTCAACGAGGTCCAGCCGGGCATCTTCTTCGAGATCCCCGAAGAGCTGGCGAAGGAGAAGGGGATCAAGAACGGGGACATGGTGCGGATCAGCTCGGCCCGGGCCACCATCAGCGGGCCGGCGATGGTGACCCGCCGGATGCCCCACTTCGACCTCGACGGAAAACGGGTCTGGCAGATCGGCTTCCCGATTCACTGGGGATTCAGCGGCGCCGCGAAGCACGCCGGCCCGCTGGCGAACCTCGTCACCTCCTGGGCGATCGATCCCAACACCTGGACCCCCGAGTACAAGGCGTTCCAGGTCCAGCTGGAGAAGGCGGACACCGGCGAGAAATCGAAACCGGGCGACCAGGGTGAACCGGCCAAGAAGTCCGAGGGGAGGGCCTGACCATGGCGATCCCTGGACTCGAGGTCTTCCAGTCGTCCGCATCGCTCCGCGGCACCGGGTCGGCGCTTCGTCAGCTGCCGGTGGTCAGCAAGCTCATCGACACCTCCAGCTGCATCGGGTGCAAGGCCTGCGAGGTGGCCTGCCAGGAGTGGAACGATCTTCCGAACGCGAAGACGGTCCAGGACGGGAGCTACCAGACGCTCCCCACCATGACCGCGGACTTCTGGAACCTGATCAAGTTCCACGAAGTGGACGTGGACGGGAGCTTCAACTGGTTGATGCGCAAGGACCAGTGCATGCACTGCGCGGATCCTGGCTGCCTCAAGGCCTGCCCCGCGCCGGGCGCGATCGTCCAGTACTCCAACGGCATCGTGGACGTGAACCCGGATCAGTGCATCGGGTGCCGTCTGTGCGAGACCGGCTGTCCGTTCGACGTGCCGCGCTTCTCGGAGAAGACCGGCAAGATGTCCAAGTGCACGCTCTGCGTGGACCGGACCAGCGTGGGCCTCGAGCCGGCCTGCGTGAAGGCCTGTCCCACCGGCTGCCTGCACTTCGGCACCAAGGCGAACATGCAGGCGATGGGCAACGAACGGGTCAAGCAGCTCAAAGCGGACGGGTACGTCAACGCCGGTCTGTATGATCCGGCCGGCGTCGGCGGCACGGGGGTGATCACCGTGCTCAAGCACGCCGACAAGCCAGAGCTCTACGGCCTTCCGAAGGACCCGAAGGTTCCCAAGTCGGTCCGTTTCGTGAAGAGCTACCTGCGTCCGCTGGGGCTGCTCGGTATCGGCGCGGTGGTGGTGGGCCTCGTCGGGCACTACCTCCGCTTCGGTCCCCGCACGCCTTCCAAGGGGCCGCCACCCGCGGCCCCTCCACCCGTCGCCTGAAGAAGCGAGGAAAGACGACATGGCCGAGTCCCTGCGCGCCGTCCCCGCCCACTCCAGCGCCGATCCGGGAATCCTCGCAGCCCAGGCCCAGGAGGACCTGGTCGTTGGCGACGAGATCGTCCGCTTCCGCTACTACACCCGGATGGTGCACTGGGGCGTGGCGCTGACCTTCTTCCTCTGCCTCTTCACCGGGCTCCCCATCTGGACCCCGATCTTCGGCTGGATGGCGCCGCTCTTCGGCGGGCTTCAAGTCTGTCGCTGGCTCCATCCCTGGACCGGGATCGCCTTCTCCGTCTTTGCCCTCCTCCAGTTCGTTCACTGGGCGGGCGAGATGAAGAGGACTGCCGCCGACAAGCGCTTCACCAAGCTGAAGAACTTTCTCGCCTACATGCGCTGGGAGTACCACGACGACGAGGTGGGCAAGTTCAACGGAGGCCAGAAGAGCCTGTTCTGGCTGAGCAGCCTCGCGGCGCTCGGGGTGCTGGTCACCGGCGTGGTGCTCTGGTGGCCCAACTACTTCTCCAATCCCTTCCGCGAGGCGTCGTGGGTACTCCACGACGTGACCTTCGTCCTCTTCTTCCTCCTGGTCCTCGGGCACATCTACCTGTCGATCGCAGAGCCAGGCACCTTCGCGGGAATGGTGAGGGGCACCGTGACCAAGGCCTGGGCGCGCCTGCACCACCCGGCCTGGTACCGCGACGTGACCGGTGAACGCCGCCGCTGATCGTCTCCAGGCGCGCTTCGAGGAGCGAGCGGCACGGGCGGAGGCCCTGGCCGAGGTGCCGTCGTCTGGCCGCGAGCCCCTCCGCTTCGCCGCGGGGCTGTTCCGGTCCCAGTCCCGCGCCGCGTCCGGAGTGCTCGAGGAGCACGCCCGGGAGCCGCTGAGCGGCGCGCTGGAGCAAGACCTTCCGCGGGTGGAACGGGCGCTCCGGCGGGTGCTCGGGTTCCTCGGAAAGTCGGGACCGCTCGCGCTGCGCGATGGAGCGGCGAGCCGCGCCGCCGAGCCCGCAGATCTCTTCGCTGCCCGGCTCCGGACCGCCTGGACCGGGAGCCCGGAAGAGCGACAGGACTTTCTCTCCCACGCGGTGCTCCGGCCTTACGCCGAGGCGCTGGTCCACGCCGGAGTCGAGCTGGACCGCCCGCGGACGCCGGGCAGCGGGCACTGTCCGGCCTGCGGCGCCCCGCCGAGCATCTCCTTCCGCCGGGAGATGCCGGGGTCCGACGGCGCGGCGCGCTTCCTGGGGTGCGGGCTGTGCGGGACCGAGTGGCAGACCAACCGGGTCCGCTGCCCGAGCTGTGGAGAGACCGAGCCGCAGCGGCTTCCCGGCTGGCAGAGCGAGACGCACCCGGCCGCGCGCGTGGAGGCCTGCGAGACCTGTCACCGGTACGTGAAGTCGGTCGACCTGACGCTGGATGCGCGCGCCGTGCCGGAGGTGGACGAGCTGCGCTCGCTCTCCCTCGACCTGTGGGCGGTCGAGCACGGATACGTGCGGCTGGAGCCGGGGCTCGCGGGCCTCTAGGAGCTCGCTCAGCCCAGCTGCGGCATCACCAGCCGCTCCGAGTCGTCCGGCGGAAGCAGCTCGGCCCAGGCGCTGGACATCGCCTCCTGCGTCCAGCCGAGGAACCAGCCCTCGCCGCGGAGCAGCGCCCCGCCGGAGGTCTCCACCCGGACCAGCGTGCCCGCGCCCTCTGGACCGGCGATGGCCATGCGCCACGCGGAGAGAGTCACCGAGCTCTCCCGCAGGCGGATGGCGACCCGCTCCAGCGGCTTCACCTCTGGGTCGGTCAGTCCGGCGATGCGCTTCTGGGTCGTCGCGGTCACGTGGGGCAAGGTAGCACCCCGGGGCGGCGCGGCAACGGGACACGTCGGCGGTGGTGGGACGGACACGCACGTTCCCCCCTCGGAGCGGCGATGCCAGCATCCGTCAGTCTTGGATGCGCGCCGCCTCGCAGGGGTCCTCGCCCTGATCGCCCTGGCCTGCGGGACGGGCACCATCACCGGCCCCGGGGGGACCACCGGCGGGCCGCCCCCGGGCTCGGGCAATCACAACCCCGAGGTGACGGTCCCCGCTGCTCCCGCGTCCACCCCCATCGCCGAGGGCGGGACGACGCTCCTCTCGGTCACAGCCGACGACCCGGATGGGGACTCGCTCGGCTACGCCTGGACCCAGACCTCGCCGGCCACGCCGCAGGGCGCGTTCAGCGCGCGGACGATCCGGAACCCGACCTGGACCGCGCCCGCCGTCGCCACGGACACGGTGTTCACCTTCGACGTGACCATCACCGACGGGCAGGGCGGATCCACCACCGGGTCCTGTCAGGTCTCGGTGACGCACATCACGGTGAACCGGCCGCCGAACGTCTCGGCGACCATCTCGGTCTCTCCGGCGATGCCCGTCGACGGGGAGGTGGTCACGCTCTCCATCACCGCCACCGACCCCGACGGCGATCCGCTCACCATCACCTGGGCGCAGACCTCGCCCGTGCAGCAGGGAACCTTCTCCAACACCGACAAGGCGTCCACGACCTGGTTCTCGCCGGCGCTGGACCAGGACTCGGTCAACTTCTCGTTCCAGGTCTCGGTCTCGGACGGCCACAACCCGGCGGCGGTGCGGCAGGTCACCATCCCCGTGAGCACTCCCTCGTACGCGAACGACATCCAGGCGATCTGGGACGCGAAGTGCACCGTCAGCTGTCACAAGGGCGCGACGCCCGACGGACAGCTGTCACTCGTCGCGGGCTCGAGTTTCGCCGCGCTCGTCGGCCAGCCCATGTTCCGGAGCTGCAGCGACACCGTGCGCGTGGTTCCACAGGACCCGGCGACCTCCGGCCTGGTGGACAAGCTGACCGGAAGCTCTTGCGGGACGCGGATGCCCGAGGGAGACCCGCCGCTCTCCGCTGCGGAGCTGGTGATGATCGAGTCGTGGATCCGCCGCGGCGCCCTGAACAACTGACCGCGCTCAGGCGTGGGCAATCTCCGGCGACTCGAAGACCGCGCGGGCGAGCGCCTCCGCCCCCGAAGGGTGCCGCGGCCTCCGGACGGCGCCGACGACGAACGGCGCGCGCTTCACCGCTTCGGGAATGGGCTGATCGCCGACCATCACCACCACCCGCACGTTCGGCGGCGGTGGATTGCGGCGGAGGGTGAGCACCAGTGCCAGCCCCCGGCTCACCGCCGAGGTGAGATCCACGAGGAGCAGCACCTCGCCGAGGATGCCGGGGAGGATGCTGAGCGCCGCCTCGGCATTCCCCGCGAGGAAGGGCTCCCAGCCGTGCTCCAGAGCGGCGTCTGCCAGCGCGTTGCCGAGGTCGAAGCTCGCGTCCACCACCAGGAGCGTGCGCGTCGTCTCCTCCGTCGGCTGCATGACAGGAATCTTAGGCTGCCAACGGATTTCTCTGACAAGGGTGAACGTGCGTCACGGGACTGGAATGCCCCAGGAGGTCTCGCTCGCACCTCCGACGCGGTTGTCTCACTCCTCGGGTGTGCTCGACGCGGCGTCGATGGCCCCGAGCGCCTTCACCAGCCACTCGCGCACGACCATTACCCGTTTCGGGACGTGCCGTGAGGGTGGCCAGACGACGTGCAGCGGCGCCGAGGGGCCGCTGTAGGCCTTCAGCAGACGGACGAGCCGGCCCCGGGCCACGTCCTGCTCGCAGTGCAGTGCGGGCAGAAGGCCGAGGCCCGCGCCGGCCAGCACCGCCTCGCGGTTGAAGGTGAAGTCGTCCGCGGCGACCGGCCCCTTCACCGTCACCCGCGTCTCGCCCCCGGGCCCCACCAGCGTCCACTCGGCCTGCCCGCGTCGGGGGCGGAAGAGCACGCAGTCGTGCTGGGCGAGGTCCTGGAGCGAGGCGGGCGTCCCCCGCGCGTCGAGGTACGCGGGGCTGGCGAAGATCCAGGCCTCCAGGCCGTTCACCCGCCGGGAGATGAGCGAGCTGTCCCGCAGCGGCCCGGCGCGCACCGCCAGGTCGATTCCTTCCTCCACCAGGTTCACGATGCGGCCGGTGAGGACGAACTCCAGCGTGATGCCCGGGGTGCGGCGGGCGAAGCGGGCCGCGAGCGGGGCCAGGACCTGCGAGCCGAGATCGACCGGCGCGGTGATCCGCACCGCGCCCTGCGGCCGCGAATCGAGCTGGGAGAGCGTCGCCTGCGCCTGTTCCAGCGCGCCCAGCGCCCGCGAGGCCTCCTCGAAGTAGAGCCGGCCTGCGTCGGTGAGTTGCACCGCCCGGGTGGTTCGCTGCAGCAGCTGCACGCCGAGCGACTCCTCCAGTCGTGCCACGCTCCGGCTCACGCTCGACTTGGGCAGGCCCAGCGCCTCGGCAGCGGCTGTGAAGCTCTGTAGCTCCACGACCCGGAGGAAGACCGCGACCCGGTTGAGGTCCACGTCGTTGACGGGTGTCTTGCTCACGAAGCAGCCGGTTCGAGCAGCTTGTTCCCGGGTGCCGAGGTCGCGCAAGGTGCATCGCACGCCATGTCCCGCACCTTCCTTCCCGAGCCCCTCGAGCGGTACCTGTTCGACGTCCTCTCTCCGCGGACCGAGGTCCAGGAGCGACTCCGCAAGGAGACGCAGTCTCATCCGCGCGCCGGGATGCAGATCGGCCCGGACCAGGGTCTGTTCCTCGGGCTCCTGGTCCGGATGCTCGACGCCCGGCGCGTGGTGGAGGTGGGGACCTTCACCGGCTACAGCGCACTGGCGATGGCGATGGCGCTGCCGCCGGGCGGGCGCATCGTCTGCTGCGACATCAGCGAGGAGTACACCGCGGTCGCCCGGCGCTACTGGAAGGAGGCCGGAGTGGCAGACCGGATCGATCTCCGTCTCGGCCCGGCGAAGGAGACGCTGGCGAAGCTGCTGGCGACCGACGGTCCGGCCAGCCACGACCTCGCGTTCATCGACGCCGACAAGACCGGCTACGACGCGTACTACGAGGCCTGCCTGCAGCTGCTCCGTCCCGGCGGGATCATCGCCATCGACAACGTGCTGTGGTCGGGACGCGTGGCCGACCCCGCGGTGACCGACGCGGACACCGCGGCGCTCCGCGCGCTCAACGCCAAGATCCGCGACGACCGGCGGGTCGACGCGGTGGTGCTCACGGTCGGTGACGGCCTGACCCTCGCGCGCCGCAAGCCCTGACCCCGCCATGACCGCGCAGGAGCGTTCGCTGAGCGGGCGGGTGGCGGTGGTGACCGGCGCGAGCCGTGGCGCCGGCAAGGGAATCGCCCTCGAGCTCGGCGCGGCCGGAGCGACGGTGTACGTCACCGGGCGCAGCACCCGCGCGCAGCCGGCGACGAGCTACGCCCGCATCCTCGAGCTCTCGAAGCTCTCCCGGATGCCGGGAACCATCGAGGACACCGCCGAGGAGGTCACCCGCGAGGGTGGCCGCGGCATCGCGGTGCGCTGCGATCACACCGACCCGGCCGACGTGGAGCGCCTCTTTGCCCGCGTGCAGCGGGACGAGGGACGGCTGGATCTCCTCGTCAACAACGCGTGGGGCGGCCACGAGGCGTTCACCGGGGTGTTCGACGCGCCGTTCTGGGAACAGCCGGTCGATCAGTGGGAGGCGATGATGGACCGCGGCGTGCGGAACCACCTCCTCGCCAGCCGCGCGGCCGTCCCGTCGATGATCCGGCGTGGCGCTGGCCTCCTGGTGACCACCACCTTCTGGGACCGGGATCGCTACATCCGGGGGAACCTCCTCTACGACCTCGCCAAGGCGGCGATGAATCGCCTGGCGTACGGCATGGCCGAGGAGCTGCGCCCGCATGGAATCGCCTCGGTCGCGGTCTCCCCCGGCTGGATGCGCACCGAGCTGATCCTCACCGGACACCGCACGGACGAGGAGCACTGGCGCGAGCGGCCAGCCCTGGCCCGGACCGAGTCGCCGCGCTACCTGGGCCGGGCAGTCGTGGCGCTCGCTGCGGACCCACGCGTCATGGAGCGGACCGGCCAGGTGCTGCGTGTCGCGGACCTCGCGACGGAATACGGCTTCACCGACGTGGATGGTCGACGGGTGGAGGCGTTCGAGCTCGGGGCGAGCTGACGTCTTCCGGGCCCGGCCTCAGGCGCGCTTCACCCAACCGTGCACCAGCTTCTCCAGGAGCTCGGCCCGGCTCAGGCCCGCCCGGCGGAGCTTCTTGTCCATCGCGACGATGAGCATCCCGGGAAGGCGCACCGCGAGCACCGGCTTCTCGCCGTTGCCTCGGGGCCGGATCGGCCGGTTGGGCGTGCGGCCCCGGAGCAGCTGACGGTAGTGGCTCGCGCAGTAGCCGCGACTGTGGACCGGACGTCCGCACTGGGGGACCTGACACTTCCTTCGCTGTCCTGAACTGGCCATCTCGAAGACCCCTGTTTGCAGATGTCACGCCAGTCACAGGAACCACGAGAATCCGGTCGTTTCGCCTCTGGGGCGGATGGGTCGAGCGGGACTTTTGCCGTCGGTCGCGTTCACGACGCACCCACTCACCCGGGCGCACAACCGTCAACGTCTGTCACAGCAGGAACGCAAAACGCAGTCCCACGTCGATCCAGGTGTGCACGGCCTTGCTCTGGATGTCGCCGGTGCTGCTCGCCTCTCCACCCTGCTGGTTGATCAGCCCGAGACTCCCCGTGTCGTACTGCGCGACGCGGCTTCGGACGAACGGCCCCAGCCGGAAGCTCCGCCCGAGGAGGAAGTCGATGCCCAGCTGGAGGTTCACCCACTCGAAGCCACGCGCGGTTCCGGTCAGCGCGCCCGAGGGAGTCCCGATGCTCAGGTTGAGCCACTCGTAGCCCACGCCCAGGCCCACCCACGGATCCACCGGCCGATCCGGACCGAGATGCCAGAGCACCTCGAAGCCGAAGCGCACGTTGTTCGCCGAGCGGGAGGTCCCTCCCTCCAGCGCGCTGCCGGCCTTTCCGAACGCGTAGGAGACGTAGCCTCCGACGAAGGCCGGACCGATGCGCGCTCCGAGCTCGAGCTCGAGCGGGACGGTCCACGAGACGAGGTCCGACAGGCTCGTGCCTGACGGGGCACGCGTGGTCTCGCCGGTGGCGTTGCCGATGGGAAAGCCCACCGCGGCGCGGACGGCTGCCTCGAAGCGGGTGGGAAGCTCCTCGGCCCGGGCCGGCGTCGTCGCGGCGAGGCACAGCGCGATCAGCGGCGCGCCGGCAGTGCCCATCCTCATCGGAACGTGCGTCCCCTCCGGCCAGCGGGGCGGGAGCCGGACCTGCCACCCCTGTCACCAGCCGGCCGACGACTCTAGCCGGAGTCCGGCCTGGCGCGACGGCCGGCGCGAACTTTGGTCGAAAGACCGTGCAGCGGCGAACCGGTCCCCTGGGTCGCCTCGGCGTGGCGACGAGAGCCGAGCGAGCCGGGTGCGGTGGCCGCGGCGCGCTCGAGCAAGGAGACCACCCCAGCGGAGGTGAGCAGCTCGGGCAACACCCCGGGCCGGTCCGGGCTCACCGGCGAGTACGGCAGGGACATCGGGACCCCGGCCCGCTCGCGGGCGGCGAGCGCGCGGGTGATGCGCGCGTCACGGCGCGTCCCGTCTGCCACCAGCATCCGGGCGCGAGGACGCGCGGCACGTCCCACGGCACCTCGGTCGGCAGGCCGACCTCGCCGGGGTTGTGACAGGACACATGCCAGCCGGGCGCGGTCTGCAGCCGCACGCCGCGCAGAAGGTGCCACCCGGCTCCACCTGGGTCACGTCGGCGAGGAGGGTCGCCCGCACCCTGGGCTCGCCCCCGTGAACCGCTCCGCTCGCCCTCGGCGCGGCGTCCGGCGCAGCAGCCGCGAGGAGCGAAAGGATCCAGACGGCAAGCACGCTTGGCACCCCTCGCCACCCGCTTCCCGGGGGGTGCACCTTCGCCCGGATCCTCCCTTGCAATGGCCCATGGGTGCCATGTCGGCATACGTGGACCCTGACGAGCTGATGCTGTTCAGCGTGGGCATGGTGCTCGGCGTCGACTCGCTCGACTACATGGTCGACGTCGTGCTCGACCGGCGGCTGACGCAGGCCGACCACCGGAAGCTGTCCCTGGCCCTGAAGCGCAAGGGCGGGAAGCTGCCGGTGCGGGTGGACGAGGTGCTTCACCTCGTGTCCCAGCCACCCACCGCCCGTCCCAACTAGCCCGACACGGTGGCGGCGGAGGAGGGATGCCGCTACACACGCCTCCGGCGGCGGTTGCCGCGGACGTCGGAGGTCCACGGGTCGTGAACACGAGCATCGAGTTCCTGCGTCATTACGGGCCGGTGCTCGTCTTCACCTGCGTGCTGCTGGAGCAGGCAGGAGTGCCCATTCCGTGCACGCCCTGGCTCATCGCCTCGGGGGCGCTCGCTCGACTCGGCCACGGCACCGTCGCGCTGCCCATCGCGCTCGCCACGCTCGCCGCGTCGCTGGGGCACTCGGTGTGGTTCTTCGCCGGGCGCCGGTGGGGCAGCCGCGTGCTCCGGCTGGTGTGCCGCGTCTCGCTCGAGCCGGACATCTGCGTGCAGCGGACCGAGAACATGTTCACCCGCTACGGCGCACGGGCGCTCATCATCGCGCCCTTCGTCCCGGGGCTCACCACCCTGGCGCCGCCGCTCGCCGGGATGTCGGGGATGCGGCTGCGGCGCTACCTCGCGCTGGACGCGATGGGCGATCTCCTCTGGGTCACGACGTTCGTGGGTCTGGGCTGGCTGGCGGGAGAACCGTTCTTCCGGGTGGTGGGCGTGGTGATGGAGTACGCCGGCTCGGCTGCGGGCTTCTTCGCCGTGGCCCTCGCGCTGTACCTGGCCTACCGGCTCCTCCAGCGCCTTCGCTTTCGCACCCAGCTGCGGGTCTCGCGGCTCTCTGCGGGCGAGCTGAAGCAGCGGCTCGACGCGGGGGATGACGTCGTCCTGGTGGACCTGCGGCACCGCCGCGAGGTGGAGGACTCCGGGAGCACCTTGCCCGGGGCGCTCCAGATCACGCCCGAGGAGCTGGACCGGCGGCACGGCGAGATTGCCCGTGGCCGGGACGTCATCCTCTTCTGTAGTTGACCCAACGAGTGGACGAGCGCCCGGGTGGCGCTCCGGCTGAAGCGACGAGGCATCGACCGGGTCCGCCCCCTGGAGGGCGGCTACGCCGGCTGGGTGGCCGAGGGCTACCCGCTGCAGCAGTGGTCTCCGGCCGAGACCACCAGCACGTCGCTCGCGTTCGGGGCCTGACGGCCGGATCCGCTCAGTCGAGCGGCGAGGCGTGGTCGGTCTCGGACGGGATCTGCTGGCGCGGCTCGTCTTCCTGCAGCTGGGCGAACATCTGCTCCATCTGCTCGCCGAGCGCGTCCAGCTCCTCGCGGGCGAAGCTCTGGCGGACCAGCGGGAAGAGCTCGCCTTCCTCCTCCTCGACGTGGTGCTCGATGAGCTCCTTCAGGACCTTCATCTTCGCGTCGAACTGCGCGTCCGACGGTTCCATCTGCAGGAGATCGGCCGCGACCCGCTTGGCGACGAGGTGCTCCTCGACGGCCTCCTGGAGCTTGTCCTTGAGCTGCCCGACATAGACCGCCGGGTAGAAGATCTTCTCCTCGATCTCCCCGTGCGCGGCGAAGTCGTCGGCGATCCGGTCGAAGAGCTCCTGCTTCTCGGAGTCCTTCTCCGCCGCCTCGAACTGCTCGAAGAGGTCCTTGACCTCGTCGTGCTGCTTCTTCAAGAGCTTCGTCGCTTCCACGCTGGCTCTCCTTTCCGGGGACGCCGTCCGGGGCGCGAGGCCCCCGATGGGCTGTGTTGAGGGCGAAGCTGGGCACGTCGCCGGGGAGCGTCCACCCCGGGGTCCGGCACGGCCGACTGGCTGCCCGGTGCAGGGATCTGCTGCAATGGGCCCCATGGCGGGTCGTCAAGAGCTCTGGGTGCGTGCGCTGACCGACAACTTCCGGCTCGCCATGTCCACGTTCTGGGGACACCGGCTCCGTTCGCTGCTCACGCTGCTCGGCATCGTGATCGGAGCAGCGACGGTCGTGGCGATGATGGCCCTGCTGGAAGGGCTCCGGAACAAGGTCGACGAGGACCTGACCGGCCTCGGCTCCAACGGCTTCCAGGTCCAAAAATTCCCCAATGGTTTCGGTAACTTCGATTTCGATCGGCTGTCCAAGCGCCCCAACCTGACCATCGAGGACCGCGACGACATCGAGCGGCGACTCCCGGACGTCATCGCCACCACGGGCGAGGCCTGGGACTTCGGGGTGAAGGTCTCCACCGATCGTTACGAGACGCGGCCGAACATCCAGATCGCCGGCGGAACGGCGGACTTCTTCCTCACCAACGCGATGGACATCGCCTCGGGTCGAGCGTTCAACCTCCAGGAGGTGGCGGACGGCGAGCGACTGGTGGTGCTCGGGTCCAACGTCGCCGAGGTGCTCTTCCCGGGCGGGGACCCGCTGGGCGAGGAGGTGCGGATCCGCACCCGCCCGTTCCGGGTCATCGGGGTGATGAAGCGGAAGGGTGCCCTGGTCGGTGGGTTCCAGCAGGACGACGTGGTGGTCATTCCGATCAACGCCTTCTTCCCGCTCTGGGGAAAGAACCGCTCGCTCAACATCAGCATGCAGGCGGCCTCGACCGAGGTGCTGCCGCGGGCCATGGAGGAAGTGCGCCAGCTGATGCGACGGCGGCACAACCTCAAGCCTCAGCAAGAAGACGACTTCTTCATCTTCTCCAACGAGTCCGCCACCCAGGCCTTCAACCAGATCTCCTCGGTCGTCACCGCGGCGAGCTTCGGGGTGTGCCTCCTCTCGCTCATCGTGGGAGGGATCGGGATCCTGAACATCATGCTCGTCTCGGTGACCGAGCGGACGCAGGAGATCGGCGTGCGCAAGGCGCTCGGGGCGCGCCGGCACCGGATCCTCGGCCAGTTCGCCACCGAGGCGATCATGCTCTCGCTCGTCGGGGGGCTGCTGGGCGTCCTCGGGGGAGCGGTGGTGGCCTTCCTCGCCCGGTGGGCCCTCAACTTCCCGACCTCGGTGCCCACCTGGGCGGTCGCGCTCGCGCTGGCGATGAGCTCCGGCGTGGGGCTGCTCTTCGGCATCTACCCCGCGGCGCGTGCCGCGCGCCTCGATCCGGTCGAGGCAATGCGCACCGAGTGACGGGCGCGGCCGGTCAGGCCGACGCGGGTCGTCCCATCCTCGCCAGCTGCTGCAGCGACAGGATGTGCAGCAAGATGGTCAGCGGGACGATGAACGCCGGCAGGTAGAGGAAGGGGAACACCGCCGGAACCAGGTTCGGGGGCGTCTCGAAGATCTGCTGCTGGGGTCCCGGTGCGGAGAGAAGCCCGCGCACCATCGTGTGGGCGATGTCCACCAGGCCGAAGACGTTCCACACGATCGCCGCCCCCCTGGACCACGCGAGGCCGGTGCCGAGGAGCGCCGCCACCGCCGCTGCTCCGAGCCCCACCAGGACGTCTCCCGTGCCCGCGGTGGCGACCCAGCCCCACGGGGCCAGGCCCGACGCCCAGGCGCCGAAGAGGGTCAGCCCGCCGCCGATCCGGAGCGTCTGCAGCCAGGGGATGGCGGACGGAGGAAGCGTCTGGACCGCGGCCTGAAGCCATCCGGCGCGCCAGAGCACCAGCGACAGGCCCAGGGCCGGGATGATGTAGCCCAGCGCGCGAGGCGACGTGGGGTCGAGCCAGGCTCCGGCCACCCCCGCGGCGGTCACCGCGAGGAACCAGGTGCCGAGGAGCGCACCGATGCGGACGAGGAGACTCCGGCGAATCGGCGACGCGCAGCCCGAGCGGCGCAGGCCCGTGTCCAGGCCCCGGAGCGTGACCCACACCACCAGCAGGACGTAGGCGCAGACGGCGATCGTGATCCGCAGCGGCGCTTCGGGGACCGGGCTCATGGGCTCGAGGCGAGTCTGACCGGAGGCTCCCACGTCCGACGGGCGGCGCGCTGCGGTTGCACCGACTTTGGCGGCGCCCGGACCAGCACCTTGCGCGAGAAGGCCTGGTCCACCTGGGCGACGAAGGACCGGAAGGCCGGGTACTCGCCTGCCGAGATGCGGTCCCGGGTGAAGACCAGCTCTCCGCGGCAGACGAGCACTCCCTGCTCGAGCACGTAGGTCAGGCGCAGCTTCCCGAACCCCGTGTCGCTGGTGACGTCCGGAGGGAGCGCATCGACGCTCCACCCCGAGGGGAGGCGGTAGCGAAAGGTGAAGCGGCTCACGCTCGGGCCGTCGAGCACCAGGTCTCCGCGGCGCTCGGCGAGCCCGGCGTAGGTCTCGACGTAGCCGCGGCGGCTGCCGAAGGGCAGGAAGCGGAGCGTGTCCCCGCCCACCTCGGCGTAGCGGGGGATGCTCAGCTCGTAGTCGAGCGCCACGTCCTGATCGAGCCGGCCGGGATCGCTGATCGACACCTTGTCCACGCTCAGGCCGGGGAAGGTCTGGGCCCAGCCCTGCTCCAGGGTGGTGCGGCGGGTGGCGGCGGACTGGTAGCTCCGGCGGTACTCGGGCGCGGCGCTCCCGCGGACCCGGCTCTCGCCCTTGACCTCGGCCGCGCCTCCGGGGCGAAGCGCGAGGTCGAGCTGGACGTCGGTGACGTTGTCCTCCGGGCGGGCCTCGGGGGTGACGGTGAAGCGGCTCTTCCCGTCCGGCTCGACCACGAGGATGCTCGCCCGCCGGTCGGAGATGGGCAGCTCGGTTGCGCCGTGGAACTCGGCGGTGCCGTCCAGGTACCAGTCGAGCGCGGGGACGTAGACGATGGCGTGGTTGAACACCGCGAGCGACGCGGGCTCGGGCGGGATCGACCCCAGCTGTCGCATCCGGAGCAGCACGATCCGGCTGTCCACACCGGCCACCTCGAGCAGCGCGTGCAGGAGAGACGCCTTGTCCTTGCAGTCGCCGAAGCGGCGCGCGAGCACCCGATCCACCCGGTACGGCTTGTACCCGTGGATCCCGAATTCCAGCGCCACGTAGCGGGTGTTCTTCACCACGTACTCGTAAAGGGCACGCACCACCGCGCGGCTGTCCTTCCGGTCCACACCGGTCAGCGCCTCGTTCGCGGCGCGGCGGATGCTCTCGTCCGGCACCAGCTGGTCGCGGATCAGGTTCCAGTAGTAGCGCCCCACGTCCTCCCAGGTCTTGTAGGTCGACACGTGGAGCGTGGCGGCCACCTCGGACCAGCCCGGCATCCCCGGCTCGGGGGTGACCCGCGAGACGTGCTTCGCCTCGAACCGGTAGAGAACGCGGCCGTCGGAGGTGGGCTCTCGGCGGGCGCTCACCCCGGCCCCGAGCGTCTTCTCGTTCCAGTAGAGGGTTCGGCCCGCGGGCATGTCGACGACGTAGTCCCAGCGGAGCTTCGGGGTGACGCCTTGGACGTAGGAGAGGTCGCCCCAGTAGTCGGAGAGGAGGTTGTCGCTCGCGGTGTCCTCCACCCGGTACTGCAGCTCGAGCACATCGCCCGGGGCGAGGCCGGGGAAGGTCAGCACCTTGGCCTGGGCGTCGTAGTACATGCCGGACCAGGGCTCGTTGAGGCTGCGGTTCGTGTCGCCGAAGCTCTCCACCAGCGAGCCGTCGGGCTTGGTGATCCGGGCGCGGAGGATGCGCACCTCCTCGCGGCTCGGGCTGTAGGTGATGGGGAAGCTGCGGAACGCGTCCACTCCGCGGCGGGTGTAGACCTTCACCGCCAGCTGGTGGAAGCGGCTGGAGAGGCCGCTCTGCTGTACCCTGACCCGGGTGACGTCGGCGAGGGAGACGGCGTCCTCGGAGTAGCTGTCTGCCTCGGCGACGAGCGGGCGGATGTCGATGGCGTCGGTCGAGGCCGCCGCGGAGTCGGTGCCGTGGAGCGCGCGGACCGCGTCACGCAGCGCGGGGTTCTGCGGGCGCAGGGCCAGGGCGCGGTCCAGCGCGGCGAGCGCAGGCTCCTTGCGACCCGCGTAGAGGAGGGTCCGGCCCTTCCGCTCGAAGATCTCCGGATCGTCGGGGCAGAGCGCCTCGGCCTCGGAGAAGAGGGTCAGTCCGTCCTCGAGCTTTCCGTTGGAGGCGAGCAGCTCCGCGAGGCGCATCCGGACGTCGTTGCTCGTCGGTGACAGGCGGAGGGCGGTGCGCAGCGCGTCCGCGGCACCGGTGACGTCCCCGCGGTCGGCGAGGGTCTCGGCGAGGAGGGACAGGCTGCTGCCGTCGCCGGGGCGGACCGCGAGCACGCCGCGGAGCCGCTCGAGCGCCTCGTCCGTGCGGTCCAGGCGACGGGCGCTGCGGACTCGCTCCCGGCCGGCCTCGGGGATGCGCCAGGTCGACTGCGGCATGCCCTCGATGCGGCGGGTCGCGGACACCGAGTCGCCGAGATCGTCCTCGGCGCGCGCCAGGAGCACCTGCGCCGGGACGAAGGCCTTCCACCGCTGCCCGATGGGCTGAAGGAGGGTGAGCACCCGTTCGGGGTGGCCCTGGGTCAGCTCCGCCCGTGCGAGCAGCACGCGGGCCTCGAGCAGGTCCGGGGCCGCGGCCAGCGCAGTGTCGAGATGCCGTCGCCGGACGTTCTCGTCCTGCTGGAGCCGCGCGGCGAGCAGCTCGAGGCGCGCATCGGGATGGCCCTTGCTCACGGCGTCCGCGGCGGCGCGCTCGGCGTTCACCACGTCGGCGTGCTCGCGGGAATCGAAGGCCTGGGTCGCCTCGAGCACTTGGGCGAGGTCGGCCCGGAGACGGGCGTCGTCTGGCCGGCGATTCACCTCGGCCTCGAGCGTGCTGGCGAGCGTCGGGAGGCGCTTCGCCGCCGGAGCCGGTCCCGGGGGGAGGGCGGGGAGCCGGTCGGGGGTCACCGGACGCGCGCGCGCCGACTCGTCCCGGAGATAGGCGCCGAGCACGCCGGAGTCCTCGTGGCAGACCTTGAGAAGGACCCGGTTCAGGCCAGCGCGCAGCTGAACCGAGACGCGGTCCTGATCGGGGCGCGCCGGGTGGTAGGCGTCTCCGCTGGCCACCTTCTCGCCGTTCACCCAGAGGCGGAACCCACCGGAGGTGCCGAGCGCGAGGACGGTACGGCGTGCCTCCCCCTCGTCGAGCAGCGCCAGCACGTACGCGACGACGCCGCGGGAGGGTCGGACCATCGCTCCGAGATCGATCCCGCCATCCAGGGAACGAGCGGTGGCTCTGCGCCACCGCGCAGGGTGTCCCTTGGCCTGCAGCGTCGCCTCGAGGTCGAGCGTCTTCTCGGGCCCGGCGTCGGTGTCGCAGCCTGTCTTGCCCTCGTTGTCGAAGGCGCCGAGCACGTAGACGTCCTGCACGTACCCGAGCGCGTGGATCCGGCGCTGGGCCTCGGCCACCCGACCCTGCGACACGTCGATGTCCGGGAGCACCTGCTTCGCGAGCGTGCGGGTGAAGGGGTCGGCCCGCGCGTCGGAGGCGATGCGGGCAAAGGTCGTGTCCACCGGACGGGGGTCGGCGAGATCGTCGCGCAGACCGCGGAGCCGGATCAGCGCGGCGGCGCCGCGAGGAGAGCGGGACTGGGCGAGCGCCTCCCGGGCCCGGGCCTGGGCCTCCGCGGGGAGAGGATCGTCCGTTGCGGGTTGAGAGGAGGCTGCGGCGACGAAGGCCGTGAGGAGGAGGCTGGAGACCACGGGAGCTCGTCGTTCATAACCCGAAGAGACCGGGGTTCGCTTCCCCGACCGCCCAGGCCAGGGTGAGGACGTACACCCACCGCGCCCCCGACTCGCGCAGGGCAGCACCCGCTGCCCGGACCGTGGCCCCGGTGGTGAACACGTCGTCCACCAGCACCAGCGGCTGGCCGGGCATGGGTCCGCGCGTGGCGAACGCCCGGTGCACGTTCTCGATCCGCTGGGCCTCGGTGAGGCCCACCTGCCGCCGGGTGGCGCGGACGCGCCGGAGCAGGGCCGGCCGGTGCTCCAGGCCGGTCTGCCGGGCGAGGGCGCGAGTGAGCAGGGCGGCCTGGTCGTAGCCCCGCCGGAGCAGGCGGCCCCGGTGGAGTGGAACGGGGACGAGCACCGCGTGCGGGCCGAGGGCCTCGAGCCACGGCCGGGACTCCATCGCGAGCGCGCGGGCGAGAGGCAGCGCGAGCTCGCTGTGCCCCTCGTACTTGAAGCGGTGGATGGCGCGGGCGAGCGGCCCGGTGTGCACGAACGCCGCATGGGCCGAGCGAAACGGGGGCGGCGCCCGGATGCAGCGCGGGCAGGGTCCGGGCCGTTCGACGGGCTCGGCGCACCGGTGGCAGCCCGGGAGGGGGACCGGCTCCGTCGCGAGCGTGCAGAGCGCGCAGAACGTCGCCTCGACCTCCAGCAGCGCTCCACAGGCGGCGCAGGCGGGCGGAAACACCAGTCCGAGCAGCTCCGCCGCAAGGGACATTCGGACCCGCTCCAGCAAGCCCCGGACCGCGTCCGAGCCGGAGAGGTCCCGGACGAGGTGCCCCCGGACGAGGTGCCTGGCACCTCGAAAATGCCTCAACGAGGTTTTGGCCGTGACGAGATGCCTGGCACTGCCGTGACGAGGTGCCCGTGACGAGGTGCCTGGCACCTCGCCGAGGGACAAGGTCCTTAACGAGGTGTTTGGCACCTCGAAAATGCAAGTGGTTTCAATAACTTAATCAAGGTGGTGCTCTCCTCCGGGGGCCCGCGCCGCGACCACGGGGTACGAAGGGCGGCGACCTCGAGCGGCGCCGCAGGAGCGCTCGGATCGAGCGCGGGAGCTTCCGCGGTGCGCGCCCGGTCGCGGCGCGACGGGCACCGCCAGCTGCTTGCCTCGAGACCCTCCCTCCAGCTGCGCCCGGCACGAGACGGATGGGTCCGCTGTCCGGGACTCCCATCCGCAGCGCGTCCCTCGCCGGACTGCCTCCCGGCGGAGCCGGCTCAGGTCAGGAGGCTGTTGCGGTCCATCTCCTTCGGCTGCGGCAGCCCCATCACCGTGAGGAGCGTTGGCGCCACGTCGGCGAGGATGCCGCCGGTGCGCAGCTTCGCTCCCGCGAGGTCCGGGTGGACCAGATGGAGCGGCACCGGATTGGTGGTGTGCGCCGTGTGCGGCTGCCCCGTCACCGGGTCGCGCATCAGCTCGCAGTTCCCGTGATCGGCGGTGATCGCGAGCACCACGTTCGCGCGGGCGCACGCCTCGGCCAGCTGACCGAGGCAGCCGTCCACCACCCGCACGGCCTTGATCGACGCGTCGAGGTTTCCGCTGTGGCCCACCATGTCGGGGTTCGCGTAGTTCACGAGCAGGAAGTCGTACTTCCCCGAGTCGATCGCCTGCACGAGACGCGCGGTGACTTCCGGCGCGGCCATCTCCGGCTTGAGGTCGTAGGTCTTCACCTCGCGCGGGCTCGGGATGAGCGCCCGCTCCTCGCCGGGGAACACCACCTCGCGACCGCCGTTGAAGAAGAAGGTGACGTGGGCGTACTTCTCGGTCTCCGCGGTCCGGAACTGGGTCAGCCCGTTCTCGGAAACGACCTCGGCGAAGATCTCCCGCGGCTGCTCCGGCGGAAACGCCACCGGCAGCTCGAAGGTCGCGTCGTACCGGGTCATGCACACGAACATGCCCAGCCGCAGCCCTCCCCGGTCGAACTCGTGGAACCCGGGCACGGCGAGGGCTCGGGTCAGCTCGCGCGCTCGGTCCGCGCGAAAGTTGAAGAAGATGACCGCGTCCCCGTCGCGAATCGTCGCCACCGGCGCGTCTCCATCCACGATCACGGTCGGCGGAACGAACTCGTCGGTCACCTTCTCGGCATAGGACGCGCGCACCGCCTCCACCGCGCCCGGGGCACGGCGCCCGATGCCGCGGACCATCGCGTCATAAGCCTGCTGGACCCGGTCCCAGCGCTTGTCGCGATCCATCGCGTAGAAGCGACCGATGACCGTCGCGATCCGACCAGTCCCGGTCTCGCGCAGGAAGCGCTCCAGCTCCTCCAGATACCCGAGCGCGCTCATGGGCGGCGTGTCACGACCGTCCAGGAACGCGTGCACGTAGACCCGGGAGACTCCGCGCGTCCGCCCGGCCTTCAGCAGGCCGAGCAGGTGCTCCTGCGACGCGTGCACGCCGCCAGGCCCGATCAGGCCCATCAGGTGCAGCGCCTTTCCATCCTTGCGTGCCGTGTCCATCGCCGCGACCAGCACCGGGTTGTGGACCAGCTCGTCCCGCGCCACGGCGCGGTTGATGCGCACCAGGTCCTGGTAGACGATCCGCCCCGCGCCGATGTTCGTGTGACCGACCTCCGAGTTTCCCATCTGCCCCTCAGGGAGCCCGACGGCGAGGCCCGAGCTCAGCAGCTCGGTGCGCGGCATCTTCCCCGCGAAGCGGTCGAGGTTTGGCGTGCCGGCGAGCAGGATGGCGTTGTCCGCGCGCTCGGCGCGGACGCCCCAGCCGTCGAGGACCGCCAGGAGGACGCGGTGCTTGGGAGCCATGGGCCGCGTAAGGTAGCCAGCACCGGCGGTCACGTCGACCGTTACAGCGCACTGCGACAGCGCACTCCGCGAGGTCGGCCTGGACCCGACGGGCGCGGCCCCGCCGCGGTTGGATGCCGGTGGTAGAACCGACGCGGTGCCCGGCCCGTCCCAGCCTTCCACGCAGGCGCGCGTCCGGGCATTCGACTGGCTCCGAGGCCTCGCGGTCCTGGTGATGGTCGAGACGCACGCGATGGTGCTGCTCCGCAAGGAGCTGCTCGCCACCCCCGCCGCCGGCGTCCTCGACTACGTGAACGGGCTGGTGGCACCGTCGTTCATCTTCGCCGCCGGCTTCTCGCTGGCCCTGGTCCAGGTCCGCGCCGCCTCCGCCGGAGGCCCCCGGGCTCCGCGGGTCCTCCGGACGCTCCGGCGCATCGGCGAGGTGCTCGCGATCGGAACGCTCATCAACTGGGTCTGGTTCCCGATCTCCGTCGATCCCGGGTGGCTTCTGCGGGTCGATATTCTCCAGTGCATCGGGCTCACGCTGCTGGCCGCGCTTCCGCTGAACGTCGCTTTCGCCTCGCGCCCGCGCGCTCTGACCCTCGCCTCGCTGGCCGTGGCGCTCGCGCTGTTCCTGATCTCTCCCTACGCGGACGGGGTCACCGGCCCGTTCCAGGACCTCCTGAACAAGACCGGCCCGCGCCACTCGGTCTTTCCCCTGTTGCCCTGGGCGGGCTGGGCCTTCATGGGCGGAGCGGCCGGAGCGACCGCGGCGCGAGGGACGGCGGCGCAGGTTCGCCGGCTCACGCTGGCGATCGGCGCCGGCTCGGTGGTGCTCTGGCTCCTCCGGCCGGTGTGGCTCGCCGTGTACCCACCGCACGCGTTCTGGGTGACCGATCCGGCGAACACCGGCGCGCGCGGGATCTCAGTGATGGCGCTCCTGCTGCTCCTCCTCTTCCTGGAAGCCCGGGCGCCGGCCGGAGCGAGACGGTCACCGGCGGTCTGGCTGCTCGAGCTCTTCGGCACCTCGTCGCTCGCGGCGTACTTCTGGCACGAGATGCTCATCTACTACGAGGTGCGGGGGGTCTCGCTGGTACGCGTCGCCGGAGGCCGCTGCGGATGGGCAGGCTTCGCCGGATGGGTGGCGGTGCTGATCGCGGCGACCGCGCTGCTCACCTGGGTGACCGACAAGGTGTACCGCCGGATCGACCGCCGCGGCGCTCCTCGTCGGGTGCCTGCGGTGAATCCGGTCAGCGCTTGAGCGCGGCGCCGACCGCCTTCACCACGTCCTGCTCGCTCGGGAAGCCGGTCAGCCCCTTCTCCGCTACCACCTTCCCGTCCACGGCCACCTCGAAGATGCCGCCGCTACCGGGAAGGAGGTCCGCCTCCACGCCCAGTGACTTCTTGAGCTCGGCCGCCGCACGGGTGGCCCGGGGGAGGTAGCCTCAGCTGGTGCAATAGGTGATGGTGACCATGCGGCCGGATGGATAATCCCTCCCCCGCCCGGGCGCAGCGCCTACTTGTGGTACGGCTCGCCCCGCAGGATCGAGAGCGCCCGGTAGAGCTGCTCCAGCAGGACCAGCCGGGCCAGGCGGTGGGGGAGAGTCATTCGCGACAGCGCCAGCACCTTCCACGCACGGTCGCGGACCGAAGCGTCCAGACCCTCGTCCCCTCCGATGCAGAAGACCAGCTCACGCCCGGCATCACGTGCGGTCGCAACCAACCGAGAGAGCTCCACCGAGTCGAGCAGCGTGCCCCGCTCGTCGAGCGCCACCAGCCAGCTCTCCGGCTTCAGCTTTCCGAGCAGCGCCTCGGCCTCGCGCCGCCGGGCATCGGCGGGGGGAAGCGCCCCCTTCGCGGCGGGAAGCTCGAGCAGATCCAGCTCGGCGTGGCGCTGGACCCGCTCCGCGTACCCCTGGACCGCGGGCTCGAACCAGCCGGAACGGTCGCGCCCCACCGAGAGGACGCGGATCTTCAGACGGCCTTCTCCTTGGGTGCGTCTGCCCAGAGGCCATCGAGGTCGTAGAAGGCCCGGACCTCGGTGAAGAACACGTGCACCACCACCTCGCCGTAGTCGAGCAGCACCCAGTGGCCGGTGTCGAAGCCTTCGGTGCCGATGGTGCGGTAGCCCTCGGCCTTGAGCGTCTCGCGGACGTGCTCGGCGGTGGCGACGACTCCGCGCTCGGAGTCACCGGAGCCGAGGACGAAGTAGTCCGCGTAGCTGCTCATCCCCCGCACATCGAGCACGACCACGTCGGTGGCCTTGCGGTCGGACAGGAGGCTCGCAGCGCGGCGTGCGAGGGCCAGCGCCTCCGGGTTCTCGGGACGGGGCCGGGTGGTGGCCTCGGCGCCCGGACGGCGAGACGGACGCTTCCGGGGTCCGCTGCGGCCCGACGGGCGGGGGCGATGGGTCTTGGTCTTGGCAGGGCTCAACGGCGGCGCACCATAAGTCAGAGCGCTTCCGGCCTGCGAGTGGTACGGAGCGATTCGCGATGGGCAGCGAACGCGAGGCGCAGTTCCGGAAGCTGGCGGCCGACCACCCCGACTCCCCGATGGGCCACTTCTCGCTCGGGAAGCTCCTTCTCGACGAGCGCCGGTACGCCGAGGCGGTGGAGAGCCTTCGGGCGGCGGTCGCGCTCCAGCCCGACTACGCGGCGGCGCTGGTCTCGCTCGGGGATGCGCTCGCCGGTGCGGGCCGGAAGGACGAGGCGCGGCAGGTGCTCGAGGGTGCCCGCGCGACGGCGCTCGCGCAGTCCCATCCGTCGCTCGCCGAGGAGATCGACGAGCGCCTCGCCGACCTCTGACTCCGGCCTCAGGGGTCCGGGCGATCGGGGAGCTCGCTCCCGTCGAGACAGAATCTCTCGAGGAGCGGCGCGGGCGATGCGGTGAACGGGAAGCCCTGGAGCTGCCGGGAGCGGATCATCTGCATCGGGAGATCTGCCCGCCAGGAGCGCGGCGGATCGGGCTCGTGCGCGTAGACGGGGTCCGCCAGGGCGTCGTCGAGCGAGATCCACCGGACGCCCTCCTTCTCGTAGGTGGAGAGGAGCCGGTCGAGGATGTGCGCGTCGAAGGCACCGGCGTGCAGCAGCAGGACGTGAGGCACCGAGCGCCCGGTGAGCCGGCGCAGGGTGTCGTCGGCCCACCGGAGCTGGGCGACGGCGGCATCGAGGAGCATCGCCTGGAGCGCCTCGATGCTCCCGGTGTCTCCACGGCGGAGGCAGCGGACGTAGGTCGGGTTGTAGGCCCAGTCGTCGAAGTCGATCGTCACCTCGGCGATGCGGTAGTGGCGGTCGACCAGGGCCTTCCGCAGCGCGAGGCGCGACGGGACGTCCGTTCCCTGCGCCAGGTAGGGGTAACGAAACACCTTCCAGATCCGTTCCTGGCCGGGGCCGAGCAGCTCGGCCAGGAGCGGCTCGCCGGCGTCGACGTCCGCCAGGTACGCGTCGAGGCCCACGGTCCGGAGCTGAGGGTGGTGCGCGGTGTGGTTCCCCAGCGGGTACCCCGCGGCGACCCACGCCTCGAGCGCGGCCCGATCCTCGGGGTGGGCGCGACCGGAGTTGACGAAGCCGTAGACCCGCGGGACCCGGTGCCGGACCAGGGCGTCGAGCAGGGCGCGGTGCAGGGCAAGCCGGTCCTGCCCGGGCGCTTCCGGGCCGTGTCGAGGGAGATCGTCCACGGTGACGGCGACGCGCATCTCCGGCCGCGCCGTGGCCGGTGGTGGCAAGCTCGACGCGCAGGCGCAGGCGACGAGGAGGACCGCGACGATCCTGCTCATCGGGCGGCCACGGGCACCGCCTTCCGCACCAGCTCGCGAACGCGCTGCTCGACCGGCCACACCTCTGCGACCTTTCCACGGACCACCAGGACGCCGACCAGACGGCGCTCGGTGTCCACCCAGCCGGTGAACCCGAAGACACCCTGGGCGACGACCTCGAGCGCTCGACCGTCGCTGGCGACGCGGTCCCGGTACACGCCGAATCCCGCGCGCAGCGACTCGCGTCCCGGCGCGAGCGCGAAGGCCGACTGCTGCAGGGGGACCCCGCCGGTCTGATCGGCCAGCACCGCCTCCCGGAGACTGGGACCGAGCAGGTCCGGGGTGGCTCCGGGGAGCAGCTGGCCCAGCGCACGGGCGTACTCGGCGGCGTTCGCCTGCGCACCGCCCGCGATGCGCGGGTTGTCGGTGCGCCCGAACCCGGTGGTGCGGAACCCCAGCGGGTCCATCAGCCGGGTCTGCATCAGGAGCGCCCACGGCTTTCCCGAGGCGAGCTCCGCCATGCGTCCGGCCACCTGGAACCCGGCACCCCCATCGATGAAGGCCTTGCCTGGAGGCGCGCGAAGCGGGAGCCGGGAGATCTCCTGCGTGCAGCTGGCCAGCGTCGCGGAGCGCGTCTCGAGGCAGTCGGCCCGGGCGGGCAGCCCCGAGGTCTGCGCGAGGAGCATCCGGAGCGTGATGCCGGCCTTGTCCTTCGGCCAGTCGGTCAGCAGCGAGCCGGCGGGAGTCTCGAGCGTGAAGAATCCGTCTCTCACCAGGGAGAGGATGACCAGGGTGCTCAGCAGCTTCGTCCCCGAGGCGATGGGCACCGCGTCGGCCGTCGTGTAGCCGCCGTAGGCGCGCTCGAAGATGACGGCGCCGTCTTGCTCGACCCGCAGGGCCCCGCCGCCCCAGGTGGGGAGCGCCTGGGCGAGGAGGGC